>BBPF01001125.1_pt2 | contig 23373 bp, 20 predicted proteins | sample 1343921 | NCBI WGS metagenome assembly BBPF01 (sample SAMD00019090, study PRJDB2971) | groundwater metagenome | isolation source: The Cedars highly-alkaline
TTGATTTTTCCTATAAATTCGGAATACGACATTCCATGTTCCCTAACTGCGGCGTTAATACGCTGAATCCAAAGCGCTCTGAATGCGATCTTCTTTTTTCTTCTGTCGTGGTAAGCATATTGTAGGCCTTTTTCAAGAGCGTTTTTTGCTACCGTAAAAACATTTTTTCTTCTTCCCCAATAACCTTTGGTTTGGTCAAGAACTTTTTTTCTTCTTGCCCTTGATGCGACTGCATTAACTGATCTTGGCATTTTTCATGATTTTTTGAATGGTTAGCGATTCGCATTTAACGAACTCTTTAGTGCTAAATCATTCTGGTTAATAACTAAATTTTTTCTGATTATTTAATCGCAAGTAAAAATTTGATGTTTTTCTCATCAACTTTATTTACCAGCGTAAAGTAGGTCAGACTCCTTTTTCTTTTAGTTGTTTTTTTAGTCAGAATATGTCTTTTAAAAGCATGCTTTCTTTTAATCTTTCCTGTTCCGGTAAGTGTAAAACGCTTTTTTGCGCCGGAATTGGTCTTCATTTTTGGCATTCTTCCTGTATTTAAATTGAGTTAAATTATTTATTTATTTTTTCTGTGCTTTGGGACTTATAAACATAATCATTCTTTTTCCTTCAAGTTTTGGTAACTGCTCCACTTTTCCAAATTCATCAAGCTCCTGTGCAAATTTCAGTAATAAAATTTCCCCTTTTTCCTTGAAAAGAATTGTTCTTCCTTTGAAAAAAACGAATGCTTTTATTTTACAGCCATCTTTCAGAAATTTTATTGCATGATTTAATTTAAAATTAAAATCATGTTCATCGGTATTTGGGCCAAATCTAATTTCCTTAATTACAACTTTTACTGTTTTTGCCTTAATTTCCTTTTGTTTCTTTTTTTGATGATAAAGAAATTTTTGAAAATCAGTAATTTTACATACAGGCGGGTCGGCATTTGGTGAAATCTCAACCAGATCAAGTTCCAACTCATCAGCTAATTTCAATGCCTGGCTTATCGTATAAATTCCGGGATTCTCAATGTTTTCTCCAACGAGTCGAACTTTCGGAATTCTGATATCATTGTTTACGCGGTAGTTATGCTCAATATCTGAAGCTTTTCTCTTACCCCTGAATGTGCTTTTTATAACTATGTGACAGTCCTCCTAATTTTAATTAAACAAAAATTATTTCAAAATAGAATCTAATTGCTGCTTTACTTCAGTACTCAGAAAATCTGCAAATTGCTTGATTTCCATAGTACCCTTATCGCCCTCGCCTTGTTTTCTGACCGAAACAGTTTCGGCAACTTCTTCTTTTTCGCCAACTATTAGAAGATATGGAATACGTTTTAATTCGTTGTCCCTTATTTTCTTACCAATCTTTTCATTCCGGTCGTCAATTAGGGTGCGAATATCGTAATTATTTAGGAAATTTAAAACTTTTTTTGAATAATCGTGATATTTTTCACTGATTGGTAAGATAACAGCCTGCTCGGGCGAGAGCCAAAGTGGGAATTTTCCTGCTGTATGTTCAAGTAGTACGGCAACAAAACGTTCCATTGAACCAAAAGGTGCACGGTGAATCATTATTGGTCTGTGCTTTTGGTTGTCGGAACCTACATATTCCAGTTCAAATCTCTCAGGCAGGTTGTAATCAACCTGTATAGTTCCCAACTGCCAATTTCTGCCTATTGCATCCTTTACAAGAAAGTCAAGTTTTGGACCGTAAAACGCCGCTTCCCCTGTTACTATAACAGTATTCAGACCTTTTTCTTTTGTTGCCTCAATAATAGCCTGCTCTGCTTTATTCCAGTTTTCTTCAGAACCTATGTATTTTTCTTTATCGTTTGGATTGCGGAGAGAAATCTGCGCTGTAAAGCTTTTAAAATCAAGTGCTTTGAAAATAATAAATACAATATCAATCACCTTAATAAATTCATCCTTTAACTGATCAGGGCGGCAAAAAATATGAGCATCATCTTGAGTAAACCCTCTTACCCGGGTTAACCCATGTAATTCTCCGCTTTGTTCATATCGGTAAACAGTGCCAAACTCTGCCATGCGGATAGGGAGGTCTTTGTACGAACGTGGCTTGAATTTATATAATTCGCAATGGTGAGGGCAATTCATGGGCTTTAAAAGAAATTCTTCACCTTCTTCGGGTGTTGTTATTGGTTTAAAAGATGTTTGTCCATATTTTGCCCAGTGCCCGGAGGTAATATACAGTTCTTTTCTGGCAATGTGAGGCGTAATTACCTGTTCATATCCATGTTCTTTCTGTACTTTTTTTAAAAAAGTCTCAAGTCGTTCTCTTAGTTGAGCACCTTTGGGTAACCACATGGGCAGCCCAGAGCCAACTTTTTGTGAAAAAGTAAATATTTCCAGTTCCTTCCCAAGTTTCCGGTGATCTCTTGCTTTAGCTTCTTCGAGCATTAATAAATATTCATCGAGCATTTTCTGTTTTGGGAAACTAATGCCGTAAATTCGTGTTAATTGCTTGTTTTTCTCATCTCCGCGCCAATATGCACCGGCAATATTTAAAAGTTTAAATGCCTTTATGTAGCTGGTGTCTGGTAAATGTGGCCCACGGCACAAATCGGTAAAGTTTCCCTGATGGTAAAAACTGATTGTGCCGTCTTCAAGGTCCTGGAGAAGTTCAATCTTATATTCATCATTTTTGGCACTGTAATGAGCTACAGCTTCCTCTTTAGGTAATTCCTGTCTTATAAAAGAATTTTTCTGTCTGACAAGTTCGCCCATTTTCTGTTCAATCATAGGAAAATCTGCATCAGAAATTGCCCTGCCGTCGGTGTCAATATCATAATAAAACCCGTTTTCGATTGAAGGGCCAATTCCTAATTTTACACCGGGATAATAATATTCCAAAGCCTCAGCCATTAAATGAGCGCTTGAATGCCAAAATGCAAGACGGCCTTCTTCATCATCCCAGGTATAAAGTTTAATATTGGCATCTGTGTATATCTTGCGGGAGAGGTCCCAAATTTCATCATTTACCCCAATAGATAATACTTTTTCAGCGAGACTGTTACTTAAACTTTTTGCAATTTCAAGTCCGGTTATTCCTTCTGCATATTCTCTATGGCTATTGTCGGGAAAAGTTATTTTTATCATATAAATTTTCAAATTCAGGATGCAAAGGTATTATTTTTTTATGTTTCAAAGTACCGAATGCATATCAAACAGTATAAATTTTAACAATTATCTGGTTCAATAATTAAACTTAAGTTCCCTATTGTAAATTATTTACTTAATTTGAAAGGCTAAAACATTAAATCTAATTTTATGGCAAACCTCATTAAAACCCTCCTTTTAATTTTTTATTTATCTCTTACTTCCATTGTTTTTTCGCAGCAGAATTACAACAAGATTACTCTTGAAGATATTTACAAATACAATGTATTTGCCGTTCGGAATGTATCCGGAATTCGTTCGATGAACGACGGATTGCATTATACACTTTTGGTGAAAGGACGTGAAGTTGTGAAGTATTCCTACAGGACTGGAGACAAAATTGAGACAATTTTTCCGGTGGATAGTAACCAACAAATTGCCTTTTCTTCCTTTTCGGGTTATGAATTTAACCCCGATGAAAGCAAAATTTTAATTACAACAAATGTAAGGCCAATTTACAGGCATTCATTTTCAGCCGATTATTATATATGGGATCGAAAGTCTAAAACACTGGAGGCTTTATCCGAAAACGGAAAACAGCAACTAGCTACTTTTTCTCCCGATGGTGGCAAAGTGGCTTTTGTTCGTGAAAATAACTTATTTTATAAAAATTTAAGTACAAAGGAGGAGATACAGATTACTTTCGACGGAAAATTTAATGAAATTATTAATGGCTCTCCCGACTGGGTTTATGAGGAGGAATTTGGGTTTTCAAAAGGGTTTGCCTGGTCGCCCAACAGCAGTAGTATAGCCTTTTACCGGTTTGACGAAAGACATGTAAGAATGTTTCATATTTCTATTTACGGTGAATTATACCCTGAGTTATTTTCATATAAATATCCTAAGGCGGGCGAGCAAAATTCATTTGTTTCCATTCATGTTTATCATTTACCTGCAGGTAATATTACAAAAATGAATATTGGGGAGGAGAAAGATCAGTACATTCCACATATAAAATGGACACCGGACCCCGAAAAATTGGCAATTTTGAGATTAAACCGACTGCAAAACCATATTGAAGTTTTGATAGTAAATCCGTACACGGGCAAGTCAACCGTTCTTTATTCCGAAATCAATCAATGGTATATTTCTGAAACATCCGACAGTTTTATTACATTTCTTGATGACAAAAAGCACTTTTTAGTTAAGAGTGAAAGAGACAGCTGGATGCACTTTTATTTATATGATATGAATGGCAGGCTGATTAACCAGATTACTAAAGGTAACTGGGATGTAGCTGGGTTAACAGCCATAAATCAGCAAACAAAAACCCTTTATTACACCTCTTTTGAGGAATCGCATTTAGAAAGGCATGTTTACAGTATTCAACTTAACGGAAAACATAAAAGAAGAATTACCACACGCAAAGGAACCAATAATATTGTTTTCAGTAACAACTTCAATTATTATATCAACTCACACAGTTCAATAAACAGCCTGCTATATGTGTCATTGCATGATTCTAAAGGTAATCTGGTAAGGGTTATAGAAGGTAATGCCACTCTTGAAAATACAATTAAGGCTTATGGATTTTCAGAAGTAGAATTTACAAGTTTCCTAACCTCTGAAAATATTGAGCTGTTTGCTTTTGTAATAAAACCAAAGGATTTTGATCCTCAAAAAAAATATCCCTTGTTTATGTATGTTTATGGCGGTCCCGAATCACAAGTTGTTAGAGATGCATGGATAAGGCAAATGCCTTGGTTTCAAATGCTTGCACAGAACGGTTATATTGTTGCCTGTGTCGATAACAGAGGGACGGATGGCAGAGGGGAGGCATTCAGAAAATCTACCTATATGCAATTAGGAAAGTTTGAAACCATCGACCAGATTGAGGCGGCAAAATATTTTGGTTCACTTCCATACATAGATGCAGGCAGGATTGGAATTTATGGCTGGAGTTATGGGGGTTATATCGCAGCTTTGTGCATGACAATTGGGGCTGATTTTTTCAAAATGGGAATTGCAGGCGCCCCTGTAACAAACTGGCGATTTTATGATACTATCTACACCGAACGCTTTATGCGTACTCCGCAAAAAAATCCTCATGGATACGATGAAAATTCGCCTGTTAACCATGTTGAAAAGCTAAAAGGACCATTTCTGTTAATACATGGCACTGCCGATGATAATGTTCATTATCAGAATTCAATTGAATTTGTTGATAAACTGGTTGAGGCGAATAAGTATTTTGATATGGTTTTTTATCCGAACCGCAATCATGGTATTTCTGGCGGAAATTACCCCTACCACATGTTTAATACAATGACCAATTTTATTTTGAATAATTTATAATTGAAATTAAAATGACTTTAAAAATTTTACTACTTTTGTAACCCGCAATCAGGCATATTGCCCGGATGGCGGAATTGGTAGACGCGCTAGTTTCAGGGACTAGTATTCGCAAGGGTGTGCAGGTTCGAGTCCTGTTCCGGGCACTAAAAAAAAAGTGGTTTTGACATAATATTTGCCCAGGTGGTGGAATTGGTAGACACACCAGCTTGAGGGGCTGGCGCCCGTAAGGGTGTGCAAGTTCGAGTCTTGTCCTGGGCACTATATTTTTTCAGTATTGTCCTGCAAAAAATTTTCTCTTTGATCAATTGCTCAAGCCACATGGGCTTTTACCTTTTTTATACATCAAAAAAAAGTTAACAATAAATGCCGTCGATTCAGCAAATTTCCTAAAAATCAGATAGAATTGTTTAAAAACCGGAAACTCGCTTCGCTCAAACAGCCCGGATTTATAAACGCCAATTTAACTGATTTTTTTAACGGAAATTCCCCGAAGCTGTAAGAATACCCAGTTAATAAGGGCATTTCACTAAAATTGATTTTATTAAAATCTGACCTGATAGTAGTTAAGCTAAAATTGATTTGGTTTACCTTTATTTTGCTTAAAGAGTTATTTTATTCCTTCTTTTGCCTTATTGCCAGTCGCCATTTTTTTATCATAAAGTAAATACTTAAAGCATAGACTGAGAAAAATGCAATTATAGTGACCCTGTCAACCAATGTCTGGTTTAAATTAAAACCCGTTAAATGATAGATTAGAAAATGTATGTATGATTCTGATGTGTCATTATAACCAAGCATATTACGTAGTTTCCAATGCCAGTCGGTAAATATACAGTAGCCCCATCCGTACCAAATTCCCAATACATACCATGAAAAAGCAGTAAGTGAAAGGCTGATAAAATTTAGAAGCCGCAAGCATGGTGCCAGCCAACCGAATAAATTAAACAAAATGAATACTGTGTGGAATACAAGGAAAAAAATATCGAGGCCATGCAGAATCAAATTGTTCATGATAGGCAAATTTAATTTAAATAGTTTGGAATCTGCTCAGGTAAGTTCAAACTCGTTTTGCCGGCAATTAAGATTATATATTGTTGTTTCCGCAATTTTTTTAAGTGCTTCGAAGGTTAAAAATGCCTTGTGACAATTATTAGCACGTTATTAAAGGTAATTAAACGGGCAATTACATCATCATGTAAAATATTCTCGGAATGGTCTTCAAAAAAAAGCCCTTTTTCTTCCTCGTACACATCCAATCCGAGGTACCCGACTTTTCCTTGTTTCAAAGCTAAAATGACTTCATTCGTATTCACCAAACTCGCAGTAGTCTGACTTTCTAAGGTTATTTTAAGTTAGCGGGTATCCAAAAGGATTTACAAAACCAAACGGGACTAAAATATAGGTACATTTCTATACTTGGCCGTCCCGATGATTAAGCCCGCAAAATTAACATTAATTCAGGTATATTGTTTCGCCAACTCCAATTGGCAAACCAAGGTAATACCAAGCCAGCAGCAATACAATCCACATTATAAGTAAAACCACCGAATAAGGAATTAACAAGGATATTACGGTACCAATTCCAATATTTTTATTGTATTTGTGAACCCATCCCAATAATAGCGGAAAATAAACATACAGGGGTGAAATATTGTTGGTAATGGAGTCGCCTATCCGATATATAAGTTGCACGAATGCAGGACTATAATTCAACTGTGCCAGCATCGGGATAAATACCGGTGCAAAAATTGCCCATTTGGCAGAACCACTTCCAACAAAAATGTTTACGAAAGCTACAAGAATAATAAAAAGAATAAATAATACCGGCCCACGAAGATTTATTGCTTGTAAAAATTCCGCTCCTTTTATGGCAAGTATCGAATCGAGGTTGCTCCATGCAAAAAGGTTGATGAATTGCGCCACTATAAGCATGAGTACTATATAACCCGAAAGTTCTTTCATACCCTGCTCCATTTGTTTTATTAGATCATTCGGCTTTTTAATGGTACCAACTATTTTTCCATAAAAATAACCGGGTATGGCAAAAGCAAAAAACAAAATAGGAACCAAACCCTTTAAAAAAGGAGAAGGCACAAAAGAACCAGTTACAGGATCTCGTAATGGAGCCCAGGAAGGGATTACCAAAATTGCAATGAAAATGGAATAAACAAGAAGGGCAATGCCAGCGTGTCGTTTACCCTTTTTCTCTTCGGGGGTTTCAACGTACGTTTGTTCCATATGGAATTTTTCACCGTTTTCAGATAAAACTTCAAACTTATTGCAACGTGGAATTGTGAATCGTTTTGCTACAAAAGTTCCGCCAATGGCAACCATTATGGTTGATGCAAACATAAAATACCAGTTTGCCGTAGCACTAACTTCTTCAAGGGTGCCTGTTTTAGCAGTAATTGCAGAACTAATTCCAGCCAGCAATACATCAGTTCCTGCAATGAAAAAGTTGGCAGTAAATCCGGCTGTTGCACCTGCATATCCTGCTATTAATCCTGCTATTGGATTTAATCCCATTTGTGCAAAAATTAAAGCCGCAATTGGGGGTACAATTACGATACCGGCATCAGAGCCAATATTGCCGCATGCAGCAATTAAGAAAATTACCGGTAATACAATTTTTTTTGGTACAGAAAAGGCAATTGATCTGAAAACGGAGGGAAGTAATCCTGATTTTTCGGCAATTGAAACCCCCATTAACATTACCAATACCAATCCAAATGGTGCAAAATGCGCAAAATTGGTAACCATGTTTTCTACAAAAAGCCTTATCCCTTCTCCTGAAATAAGATTTACGGCTTTAACCTGCTCAAGGGTCGCAGGATCCTTGGCGCTGAGGTTGAATAATGCAGCAATACCACTTATAACAATTACAAACCCAGCAATCCAAACAAAGAGCCAAAAAGGATGTGGTAGTTTGTTACCAACCCTTTCAATCCATCCTAAAACACCTTTACTTGCGTTATTATCAACGGAGGTATTTTTATTATGTTCGTTGTTTTTTTTTGTCATTTTATTGTACTTGTTTTTTTAAAATTTCAAATTTTTATTAAATGGCAAAAACCAATTTTTACGATAATTGACAAAGAAACAAAAAAAATAAATTTAAAACGTGTTCAAACAATTAACTAATTATATTTTAAAACACTTATTTTTTTGGTAAAAGTATTTTTGTACTATGCCTGGGCAATAAATTCGCTGGTTATAATTTGTTTAATAATCAGTGAATGCCTAAAATCCGGTTTTCATTTGCTATGGACAAAGTATAAATATCCGAATACATTATGGTCACTTCTGAATATAATGGCAATAATAATCTCAAAGGCCATAAATTATCAAAAATATTATAAGCATAGGTTTACATTGCTTAATAATTGAGATTTTTTTAAAATGCGGATGAGTGATTTTTAATGGAACTGATTTTTTTAACAATATTGTCCGGCAAAAATTCTTCTCCTTGTTCAAGCGCTCAAGCCGCACGGGCGTTTACTTTTTTTCTGAAGGTGAAAAAAGTAAACAAAAAATGCCGCCGCTAACGTGAATTTCCTGAAAATCAGATTCATTGTCTGAAATCCGGAAACTCGCTTCGCTCAAACAGCCCGGATTTCTTAACGCCAATTTATCTGTTTTTATTAACAGAAATTCCCCGAGGCGGAAATAACCCCCGCTAATAAAAGACAGTCTTAACATTGATTTATTTGAAAACTTCATGATTTTATTAAAATTTAACCGGGCTGTATTGATTTTTAACTAAAAAAGAATTTTAGGATATGATTTTTACATTTGGGTTAATAGGGTTTCATTTAAATGCCAATGGAAGCATTTTTACTAATTATTATCAAAAAAACTGTTAATCAGGCTTATAACAATTTTTAGGTTAAGTTTGCCGTTATAAACTTTTACAGAAGGATATTTTTGTAAAAGCGATATTATGGTTTTTATAGAAAAAAATTGTATCTTTAAAAGAATTTATTTAAATAATTAAAAGAAGCAAAATGAGAACTTTTTTAAAGTTTGTATTAATTTTAGCCGTACCAATCGGCTTGTTTTCAGCATGCCAGGAAATAACCAGAAGAGCAGAGGAGAAGGTAAATGTTTTAACCGAAAAAGCCGAACAACTCGATTCAGTTGTCAGGGAACGAACAGATAATTTTACAAATATTGACTCCATAATTGACAGGGAGAAAATTCAGAAGGATATTGATTCTGCACTTAAGGAATTGCAGACAAAGGCTGATTCTGTTGCTGCAGAACAACTTAAGTCCTTAAGAAATCTTTAATAATTAATAAAGTATTTAAATTATGAAATGTCCAAGTTGTTCAGTAAATCTTGTCATGGCTGACCGTGGCGGTATAGAAATTGACTATTGTCCTGATTGCCGAGGAGTATGGCTCGACCGCGGGGAATTGGATAAAATAATCGAAAGATCAAATACTCCTCCACAAAGGGAAAAACCTTTTGAACAAACAGATAGAGGCTCCTTTAGAGGTGATGATAGCGATTTTTACAAAAGAAAGAGAAAAAAAGGCCTTTTGGGAGAAATTTTCGATTTTTGATTTTAATATCTTTTCCTGATAAAGCTTGTGCTTTCAAACCTTTATGGGTGAGGCTGTTGGGTTTGTATGCTTATTAAATAAAAGTCCAGGCTTCAGGAATGGGTATACTTTAATAACAAACCAAACTAATGTTAGGGTGGGTAGTTAGGTATTACGGAAATTCATCACTATTTTCATCAAAATATTGTATTTTCAACGGATTTGTTTCCCGAAAAATTCAAGCTCACATCTTTGTAATTAAGGCTTGCCCCTTTTGTAATTCCAGCAAATGCCGAATTTATATCCAAAATCTAAGATGGAACAATAATTTGGATTTTTCTTAGCAGGAACTTTTATATAAGGTAAGCGCTTTAAAAGCTGTAAAAATAGCTGCGCTCAGATGAAACGGAATCGTACAAGTGGATTTTAAAAGGGACTTTATTTTTGGTTTATTCAAAAGAAAGACTAAATAATTTTTAAAAAATGGCCTTACTTCGGATTATACCGTGTGCAGACAATATTATAACTTCCTGTACTAACAAAATTTAAATTAAAACCTCATGTCTATTATTTCAATTCCTTGGCGGTAAGCCGGGTTGAAGACAAAATCAGAATCGCTAACAGCCACGTTGCTTTCAAAACTTTTAATATTTAGAACATAGGTATTTCCGTCTTTTGTAAATAATACAGCCGAATCAATCTTTAGTAGTTCTAAATTTATAAATAATTTAATGCGAGAAAACTGTTGTGATAAATCTTTGGGGTACAGATCTATTTCTGCAAGCTTCTTTCCGTCATGGTTTACTTCGGCTATAAAACGGAATTTGAAATCATCCTGATAAATTGTAAAGAGTTTAGAGGGGTTGCTTAATATTGAATTCTCGTTTTCTAAAGGGTCGGAGATATATACCTCACTTATTTCCTCAAGATACGTCCAAATTGTTTTTCCATCAAAAAAAGTTTCACTGCCCATAGCTGAAAGCCTGTACTTTTCGCCCTTCATGAGAATTGATCCCGAAAATTCTTCTGTAATATTATCCTTCCTGTTTTCTAGGCCAATTGTAAATTCTGCCCTAATTGAATTGTATGATCTTGTTTTTTTTGAAAGATTATCCAAAATTATTCGTGCTCTTTCATCCTGCTGGGCTTCTGATTGAATAACTAAAAATGCCAAAGTAAATATGCTAATTAGCTTTTTCATCTGTGTAACTGTTTTTTTATCTTGTTAAACCGAATGGCAATTTAGGTAGATTTAAGTTTTGTCTTTCATCAATTATTGTACAATAATTAAAACTCTTATTTTAAATTTTAAGATTTATCTTTATTTAATGCATTCAATAATTGTTCCAAACTGTTTAAATCTTGAATTAAAACCTGTCTTGCCTTGCTCCCTTCAAATTGTCCAACAATACCGGCTGCTTCTAATTGGTCAATTATTCTTCCAGCACGGTTATAGCCTATTGAAAATTTTCTTTGTAATAGAGATGTAGAGCCTTGCTGATATTGAACAACTAGCCGTGCAGCATCCTCAAACATGTCATCTTTTTTCTTTAAATCAATCTCATTTATATCTGCCTGATTCTCTTCAATGTATTCGGGCAGAAAATGGGCACTGGAGTACCCGCGTTGTGAACCAATAAATTCAGTAATTCTGTCAATTTCGGGAGTATCAATAAATGCACATTGTAGCCTGATTAATTCGTTTCCAGCGCTAATCAGCATATCGCCCCGGCCTATCAACTGATTTGCACCCGGTGTGTCAAGTATGGTTCTTGAATCCATCATGGAAATAACCCTGAAAGCTATACGCGTAGGGAAATTCGCTTTTATCGTCCCGGTAATTATGTTTGTTGTGGGGCGTTGTGTGGCAATTATAAGGTGAATGCCAATTGCTCTGGCAAGCTGTGCAAGTCGGGCAAGCGGTGTTTCAATCTCCCGCCCGGCTGTTAGAATAAGATCGGCAAATTCATCAATTACCACTACTATATAAGGCAGGTATCTGTGCCCTTTTTTAGGGTTGAGTCTTCTTGAGATGAATTTTGCATTGTATTCCTTAATATTCCGTACATGGGCTTCTTTTAGTAAATCGTATCGTTCATCCATTTCAATGGTGAGTGATAGCAAAGTATTAATAACCTTTTGTGTATCGGTAATTATAGCCTCCTCATTTTCATTAGGTAGTTTAGCAAGGTAGTGGCGCTCAATTTTAGAGTAAACAGTCAACTCAACCTTTTTGGGGTCAATAAGCACAAATTTCAATTGGGCAGGATGCTTTTTGTAAAGCAACGAAGTTATTATGGCATTCAATCCAACTGATTTTCCTTGTCCGGTAGCACCGGCAACAAGTAAATGAGGCATCCTCGTTAAGTCAACTACATAAGTTTCGTTCGAAATTGTTTTCCCAAGTCCAATAGGCAATTCATATTTCATTTCCTGAAATTTAACTGAACTTATTATTGACCGCATCGAAACAACTTCCGGATTCTGGTTAGGGACCTCAATTCCTATTGTGCCCTTTCCGGGTATCGGTGCAATAATTCTTATACCCAATGCAGCAAGACTGAGCGCTATATCATCTTCAAGGTTTTTAATTTTTGATATTCGTACTCCGGGTGCAGGTATTATTTCATACAGAGTTACTGTTGGGCCTATGGTTGCAGTAATTTTATCAATTTGAATTTTATAATTGGCAAGTGTTTCAACTATTTTGTTTTTATTATTTATGAGTTCTTCCTTGCTTACCGCTGAATTGGACATTTTGTTTTCCTCAAGCAGCGACATGGGTGGAAATTTATAATCAGGCAAATCAAGTGTTGGATCATAATTGGTTTCAAATTCGGGATGCGTCCAGTTTTCTTCATACACCAACTTGTCTGCGTCCTTAATGGTTCTAACCGTTAATGGTATAGTATTTTCGCCGTTCATGTCAATTTCCTTTTCCTCCACTTCATGAACAGGCTCGTTTTCTGCTTCATTTTCAATCAATTCAATTTCTATCTCTTCCGGTTTATCTAAATTATTCTCAGTCATAGCAATATTTCCATCTCTTTTAACTTTATTAAATGCCCAACGCCAAAGTTTTTTGAAAGTTGGAATTGAGCTTTTAAAAGTAAATGCCAAATATGCAAAAACAATTGCCAAAAGAATAAAAGCAGTTCCTGCTTTACCTGCAAAAGCATTAAGCCACCTGGAGATATAATAACCATGTGCGCCTCCGGGGCCGGAGCCCAGAAATCCATCTGCAGCTCCAAAAAGGTATCCAAATGCAACGGAAAAAATAATTATACCAACCAATGTTATTCTGGTGCTTCTTCCAAGGTGAAAAATTTTAACCTCCATGAGTCTCAACCCATAAAGGCCAAAAAGAAAAGGTAAAATAATTGAGGATATTCCAAACCACTTATTTATGAATATATTGGAGAGAAAAGCACCTGTTTTGCCTGCCCAGTTTTCTGCTTCATAATCTGGGCCCGAAATTGTTTTTGCCCAGTCAAAACTTTGGTCTGTTTTCCATGTGAAAATATAGGACAGGAATGCCAGTAATAGGAAAAGAGAAAATAAAAGAAAAAAAATTCCTAAAGAAAATCTGAATCTTTCATTCTTAAAAAACCTCATTCGGCCTTTTTTGTTATTCTTTCCGCTATTACTTTTTGAATTATTCATCTTGTGAAAATATTAAATAGATTGCAAAATTTGCATTTTTTTTTGACTTTTGCGGGAAAAAATTATCAGGCTGCAATTAATATTTTAGTTTCAGATAAGAAATAAAGGTGGTTATATGACAAAAAGGATAAGTTTTTTTCCAAATGAGCCCATTTATAATTATTTCAGCAATAAACCGTTAATCTGGATCATTTCATTCTTGGTTATCGCATTGTAATTTTTTGGAGAATCAAATTCTTTTTTTGCATTGGCTGGAAAACTGCATTTTTAGCAGCTATGTGTATCACATAGAATGAAACCTAAGTTGAAATTCAAGTATGAGACCATTTATTTTATTGAAGGGATTTGATGCATTAAGGTTTATTATAGGAATTAGACAGGTTTAATAAATATAAAAAGAGTTTTTAGTTTTAGCAGGGCTTCAAACCCTGCTATTTCTCAGACTTCATCCAAATAAGTATTTTCATTCCTTCCATTGCGTCAAAACCAATAGCTATTTCTACCATTTGAACATAATAAACATTTTTGTGATTATGATTTTGAGCAAAGTAGAGTTGATGGATTTTTTTCATTTACAATTATGGAAAATGGAGAAAAAACCGAGGAGGCCTTCTATACTCCTATTGTTTATGTTATTTTAGAACTTAATAACCATTTTCTTTGGCATTAATTCAATTGGTATGCCTCTATTTGAATTTTGAAGGCAGGCAATGCCATTATCAATAAACCCCTGCAAATTAATTACTTCTTTTCCTGAAAAATTACGAGAAATTGCAGCGCCGGCAATAAAAAGGTAAAAAATATTGTAATTTTCAGTTTAGGCAATTTTGGGGTTTTTAAAATTAAATAATCGGGAAGGGGTAGTTTTAAAATATACTTGGCTATAAGATTTTTCACTTTAGGATAGAAATAGTAAATAAAAAAACAGCATTTTCTTTCCCGGAATCCATAATTCGAAATTATGACTATATCTTTGACAGAAGTACAATATTCATATTATCTATGTTTATAACGAAAGGATAAATAAAATGAAATTTATTTTGCACCTGCTTTATAACACATTTAAGATTAGGCTAAGAGAATCTCATGGTTAATTCAATTTTTTTTGTATAGTTTTGACAATATATAAAACCAACCTTGTAAATACAAGAATATGAGCAAATTAGCTATCATTGCTTTGGGTGGAAATGCCCTATTGAGAGGAAATCAGGAAGGTACAATTGACGAGCAGGAGCAAAATACTGCCGACACCTTGGAAAATTTCATTTATTTGATTAAACAGGGGTACAATTTGGTAATTACACATGGTAACGGGCCGCAGGTAGGAAATATACTGATGAGAAACGATGCCGGTGAATCGACTTATGGAATACCTCAGATGCCGCTTGATATTTGTGTTGCCGACTCTCAGGGTGGAATTGGTTATATGATTGAAAGAATTTTAAGAAATGTATTACACAAACATAACATTCAACGTGAGATTGTAACTCTTGTTACTATGGTCGAAGTGGATCACAATGATGAAGCTTTTAAGAATCCCACAAAACGTGTAGGTAAAATTTATGACAAGGAACAAGCTGATAAACTTACTAAGGCTAAGGGGTGGGTATTCAGGGAAGAAATTAAAGCAATGGGAGGTTGGAGAAGGGTTGTGCCAAGTCCCACACCAAAAAGTATTATGAATCACAATGTAATTGAAACGCTTGCAAAACAGGGAACTATAGTGATAGCCGCAGGCGGTGGCGGAGTTCCTGTTTATATTGATGAGCAGGGTAATGTTAGGCCTGCCGAAGCAGTAATTGATAAGGACCTGGCATCAGCTATGCTTGGTGCAAGTATTGGCGCGAATGAATTTTATATTCTTACCGATGTACCTTATGTTTATTTAAACTACAAACAAGCAAACGAACAAAAGCTTGAATTTCTGGATAAAGCCGATACCCTTAAGTACCTTGAACAAGGTATGTTCTCGGAAGGAAGTATGGCTCCAAAAATCAGGGCCTGTATTGAATTTGTTGATCACGGAGGCGAAAAAAGCGTAATTACTGAAGCTTTCAAACTTCAGGATAAATCTTACGGAACAAAAATTACTCTTAAATACGACTAAAATCAATTTATAACCTTTCAAAAGTTAATTAATATGGCATTTAATTTAAGAAACAGAAGTTTTTTGAAGCTACTTGACTTTACTCCCGATGAAATAAAATTTTTATTAAATCTGTCGGTCGATTTGAAAAAAGCAAAGTATGCAGGCATTGAACAACCTCGGCTTAAAGGCAAAAATATTGCACTAATTTTTGAAAAGGCCTCAACGCGTACGCGTTGCGCCTTTGAAGTTGCTGCATTTGATCAGGGAGCACAGGTTTCATACCTTGGTCCAAGTGGCTCACAAATAGGGCATAAGGAATCAATGAAAGATACAGCAAGAGTTTTGGGAAGAATGTATGACGGGATTGAATACCGCGGTTACGGGCAAGAAATTGTAGAAGAACTTGCAGCCTATGCAGGTGTACCTGTTTGGAACGGATTGACCAATGAATTTCATCCCACTCAGGTTCTGGCCGATCTTCTTACTATGATGGAACACAGCGACAAACCTTTGCATCAAATTTCTTATTGTTACCTTGGTGATGCCCGAAATAATATGGGTAATTCACTTATGGTTGGCGCTGTCAAAATGGGAATGGATTTTCGTGCTGCAGCACCTCCAAAATGCCAACCCGACGAAAAACTTGTTGCACAATGCAGGGAAATTGCCAAACAAACCGGTGCAAAAATTACAATTACCGATGATGTAAAAAAAGCTGTAAGCGGAGTTGACTTTTTATATACCGATGTATGGGTTTCTATGGGAGAAGCTGATTCTGCCTGGGCCGAAAGAATTAATCTTCTTAAACCTTATCAGGTAAATAAAGCTGTAATTGAAATGACCGGAAACCCAAAGGTGAAGTTTATGCATTGCCTTCCTGCATTTCATAACCGCGAAACCAAAGTGGGAGAGGAGATTTACCAAAAATTCAAACTTGAATCAATGGAAGTAACTGAAGAAGTGTTCGAATCAGAAGCATCGATTGTATGGGATCAGGCTGAAAACAGGATGCATACCATTAAAGCTGTTATGGTAGCCACTCTCGGGGCCTGATAACAAATAAAATTTAGTAGTATTTTAATTATACCCAATCTGCCTTTGTGGCTTTGGTATTTTTATAAACGATTTATGGTCTGAGTGCGCATAAGCGTATGTTTTGGTATAAGTTATTGTGCGGTTACCTTGAGAAATCATTTTTTAGTCAAAAAAAAACGAAAGTAGAGAGAAAAAAACGCAGTTTCTTTTCATTAGTATTTAAATATGTTATAATTTGTATCTGAATTAATTTTTATTTCATTTGTTATGACACTTTATATTGGGAATATCCCTTATTCAATGAAAGAAGCAGATGTTAAGACGGTTTTTTCGGAATTCGGAAATGTAGTTTCCGTAAAAATTGTTTTTGATCGCATTACCCGCAGATCCAAGGGTTATGGGTTTGTTGAAATGGAAAATGCCGAGCAGGCTGAAGCCGCCATAAAGGAACTGGACGGAAAAGATTTTCATGGCCGGAATATTAAAGTCAGCAAGGCAAATCCTCGTACAGAAAAAGAATAGTTTTTACCCCCTTACAATTTTCGACTAATACAGGTTCGAATTGTAAATTTTTATTTTAATTATTGCTGTCCTATAAATCCGGGAGCGATAAAAATTTATTTGGAGTTTTCATTTGGCGGATGAAATTTAGGGGCAATTAATTTTAATATTTGGCCTTACTAATGAGAAGCCCTAAAAAGTAGAATATGGTAAGAATTAAAGTGGCATTATCCTTTATTTCATTTCTGAATAGTTTTGTAAAAATAAACCACAAACAACTCATCGCTCTCCTTTAAAATCCAATGTTGTAACTGAAGACTTCCGGCCTTGTCAATTAAAGGAGCAGGCAAAAAGGGCGCAATTAATTTATAAATAGCTCCCTCAGGCATCTTCATTAAATCTGAAATTACCTGATTTACCGGATGTTCGCCCGCAGCAAGCATTTCCCTTACATCAAATTCATTGGTAATAATGTTTTCATTAAACCATAAGGGCTTTAGAAAATAGTAATTACTGTCCGAAGATTTAGTAAATAAATCCTGGTTAACCTCTTTGCGCAGTCTGTTTATCAGATCTTCCACCTTAACATTACCAATTGAGGCTGCCTGCTGAAGTGTGGTAATCCGGGCAACTGTTTTCCGCAATACAGGATTTCTAAGTTTTTTGAAAGCAGGTACATATTCAATCAAAACTTCTTCCAGCCGGGGATATGTTTCAATTAATTGTAAAACTTTAATTTTTGGTGTTATTATCAATTCTTTACTCATGAGTTTTTGAATTAAATGTATGATAAAATTCTCTGTTCACCCTCAAGGGAACGGAATCGGGTAAGATCTTGCGAAACTTCAAGTGTACCCAAATATTCTCCGTTTTCGTTGCGAAGAGCAAAGTATTCTATATGAATGAATTTACCCCCCGATTGAATCCAGAAAGGTGCCCGGCTTTGCCTGCCACTTCTGAAATCATCAATTATTTTGTCAACAATATGTGCGCTGGCCGGGGGGTGGCAGTGCCTTACATCTCGGTTCAATATAGCGCGGTTACGCTGAAATATCCTTTCCTTGCCCTGGGTAAAATATTTAACCTTATCATTCTTGTCAACAAAAGTCATATCAATAGGTATTGTGTTTAAAATACCCAGAAGTTCTTCAGCCGTAAGTCCACCTGAGGGTAATTGTATATAATTTCCATTATTTTGCGTTTCGTTAATTGATTTAACTTTGGCCCAATCGGGTTTCCAATCACTTGGTGGATCGTATAGGCAATAACCAATTTCTATTGATTGCCTGCTGATTTCGTACCAATCGCTTTCAGTAATTTTGTCGAGCGACATAGGAAATAAGATTTCTTCCTCTTTTATAATCATTTCGCCCACGTTTTTCAAAGCCGGTTTCAGAACAATTTCGGCCGACGTAAGAAACTCGTCCTTTGTAAGATTTTCTGTTTGAAGTATTTCAATACTTCCTTTTATTAGGTCGCGTATTTCATCGTGCTTACCCCACATTACTTTTGGAGGGCCCGTAATTCCCTGCTCTTCGAGATAAGGAAACAACAGGTATTCTTTTCTCTGGTAATGTTTATCTACATCATAAAGATTATTAAAAAGGGACCTGAGTTTCAGAACCTTTTCAGGAAATTTTGAACCTTCAGACTTCTCTAATTGCCCTAACAGGTTGGTAAGCTCCGTGATTAATTTTTTCAATTCAGTGTTTTCTTTAATCATCACATCAATAGGGTGGCCATCAGGAATTTGAATTTGCCCTGACAAATCTATTGCCCCCTTTAAAACTGCCGAATGCGCATCACAAAGTTTTAAAACTTCTTCTACAGGAAGCCCCTCGCCAATGAGTTCCTGCTCCACTTCAACTACCTCACCATAAGGAATTTGCCTGAGACTGTCATGAAGTTCCTTTCTTACCCGATCCTCAGATTCTCCATTATGAAGTTTTAATATTAGTTCTTTTAGTTTGGCCTTCCGGTCAAGTGCGTTATTTATTAATTCGCTCATATTGCTATATATTTAATTTTTTGAAACAATAATTATTATTCCCTGCAATAAAATGCAATTCGGTACGCCAATGCAAAAATAATACTATTTCAAAAAATATTGAACAAACTGCCTGATTTAATTTCTTAGTTTCGAAACAACTTATTTCTTTAGTTTTCCGTATAAATACGGGCAATTTTCAATAAATATTACGGCCATGGCAGCAAAAAATTGAATTTTCAGAATAGCGATATGAGTATTACCATAAATTTTACAGTAATAAGCATAAATAATTACCAAATGTTTTACTTTATGTAGGCTATTTATTTATCGCTTAATTGTAAGACTAAGAATTTAACCCGTAACATTCGGGCTGATTAATTTTGAATTTTCTCTGAAAAAATAAAAACCTAACTGTCTGGTCAGGTTTTATTGTGGAGCTGGAGGGAATCGAACCCTCGTCCAAACAAGAAACAGATATGGTTTCTACATGCTTATTTTGTTATTTATTGTTGGGAGCAGGCTGGCAACAAACAGCCGACCTGATCCTTAGTTCCTTAAATTTCGCACGGGAGCCGGAACAATTCCCCTGCTAGCCCGGTATTATTAGCACCCCTTGGTCATTGGCCACCAGGCGTGGTCTTTGAGGGATGGCCCGTCTCTGCCGCCTTGGGCAAAGATGAAGTTAATTCTGGTTAACAGAATTAAGCAGCAAGCGCGAAGTTATTTTCGCCAGTTGTTGTTTTGTAATCCGGTTTAACGAGCAGTATTACATGGCTCGGCATGCTTGCATTACCCATTTACCTTGCTGTCAAATCCAGTCAGCCCCATGAGTTTAAAACGCAAAGATAACTTATTTTATGGTACTTATGCTCTAGAACATCGTATTTTTTGTGCCAAATTCTTAATTTTGCAGCAAATACAATGTTTTATGCAAAAAAAAATTATAATAGGGGTGCTTAAAGAAACTAAAAATCCACCCGACAAAAGGGTAGCGTTGCCACCCGTGCAATGTGTTAAATTAAAGCATATGGTACCCGAAATAGATATTCAGGTTCAGAGTAGTGATATTCGATGTTTTACTGATAAGGAATATATTGAAGCCGGTATTACTGTTACACAAGATTTAAGCCAGTGCGATTTTCTTATAGGCATAAAGGAAGTTGAAAAGTCAACATTTATTGCAAACAAGGCATATTTATTTTTTGCTCATGTTGGAAAGAAGCAGGCCTATAACAGGAAAATGCTTCAGGAAATAGTTTCTAAAAATATCACACTTATTGATTATGAGTATCTGACTGATAAAAATAAAAGCAGACTGGTTGCTTTTGGCAGGTGGGCAGGAATAGTTGGGGCTTATAGTGGTTTGAGGGCTTTTGGAATCAGAAATAAACTTTTTGATATAAAAGCTGCTAAAGATTGTCATGATTTTAAGGAGGTGATTACCGAAATCGGGAAAATTAAATTACCTTCTGTAAAAATTCTTATAACCGGGGGCGGACGTGTAGCAAAAGGGGCTTTAGAAGTTCTTGCATTTTTGAATATTAAAAAAATTAATGCAAGTGAGTTTTTGAATAATGTGTATGACGAGCCGGTTTTTTGTGCGATAGAACCCTGCGATTATACAAGACGTAAAGGCAATGGCGATTTTGATTTGCACCATTTTATAAATAAGCCCGAGGTATATGAGTCAACATTCTTGCCTTACACAAAAGTAACCGATTTGTTTATTCCTTGCCATTATTGGGACCCGCGTTCTCCAATATTTCTCAACAAAGAAAGTTACAGGGAACCGGGTTTTAAAATATCTGTAATTGCCGATGTAAGTTGCGATATTAAAAAACCTATAGCCTCCACTCTGAGGTCATCAAGCATTGTAGAGCCTTACTATGGTTATAACCCTGAAACAGGGGAGGAGGGAGATCCATGGGATTTAAAGAATATTACTGTGATGGCAGTCGATAATTTGCCGGGAGAACTGCCCAGGGATTCTTCGGTTGAGTTTAGTGAAACTCTTATTGAAAAAGTTCTTCCATTTATTGTTGACGGGGACAGGGATGGTACTTTATTCAGGGCCACAATAGTTAAAAATGGAAAACTTACTCCACATTTTGACTATCTGCAATTTTATCTTGATGGTGCAGAATAACAAAGTAATACTTTAGACCAGTAATTATTGATCAGAAAATTTTAACTTTCTTATGGCTTCTGCAGGTAGAGGGGCGGTAAAAATTGTGTTGCCCGCCACAAGAACATCGCAACCGGCCTTAACTAACACGGGAGCGTTGGCGAAGTTCACTCCACCGTCAACTTCTATCAATGCAGGGGAGTTTTTTTTGGCAATCAGTTCCTTAAGCTTTCTTATTTTATCAATACTGGATGGAATGAACTTCTGACCACCAAATCCGGGATTAACAGACATTATCAATACTAAATCAAGATCCGTAATAATTTCTTCAAGCAAATGAACTGGTGTATGCGGATTTAACGAAACGCCTGCTTTTAAGCCAAAGTTTTTTATCTGTTGAACTGTGCGGTGTAAATGAGGTACAGCTTCGTAATGAACTGTTAAAATAGCCGCGCCATAATTCGCGAACTCTTCTATTAATTTTTCCGGCCGGATAATCATCAGGTGGATGTCCATGGGTTTTTTAGCCTTCTTTTGAATACTTTTTAAAACCGGAAATCCAAAAGTAATATTTGGAACAAGTACGCCATCCATTATGTCAATATGAAACCAATCGGCTTCGCTATTATTGATCATATCAATATCTTTATCTAATTCGCCGAAATTTGCCGACAAAATGGAGGGAGCTATCAGAGGCATAAAAGCTTAGATTAAAGTTTTGAAATACAAAAATAGCTATTCATAGAAAAAACGAAAGAGGAAAACTAAAATTCCTCTTTCAATTTCGATTGAATGAAATGTTTAGCCAAGATAGGTTTTAAGAATTCTGTTTCTTGTTGAATGTTTGAGTCGTTTAATGGCTTTCTCCTTTATTTGTCGAACCCTTTCACGGGTAAGATTAAATTCTTCCCCAATTTCTTCGAGGGTATAAGGGTGTTTGCCATTCAGGCCGAAATACAAACTTACAATATTCGCTTCCCGATGAGTCAATGTTGACAAGGCTCTTTCAATTTCCTTGCGAAGCGATTCGTTTAATAATTCCCTGTCGGGGTAGTGTGCGTCTTCATTATAAATTAAATCATACATTGTCCCTTCCTCATCAGAGTTTAGTGGGGCATCCATTGAAATATGTCTGCCGGCGTTTTTCAGGGATTCCTTAATTTCTTTAGGTGCCAACTCAAGGGCCTGCGCTATTTCCAAAACTGTTGGTTCCCTTTCAAATCTCTGCTCAAGTTCTGCAAAAGTCTTATTAATTTTATTAATATTACCAATTTTGTTTAATGGCAACCTTACTATTCGTGACTGCTCTGCAAGAGCCTGCAAAATTGCCTGACGAATCCACCATACAGCGTATGAAATAAATTTGAACCCTCTGGTTTCGTCAAATCTCTGGGCAGCTTTAATTAATCCAAGATTGCCTTCATTGATAAGGTCAGGCAAACTAAGACCCTGATTCTGGTATTGTTTAGAAACAGAAACCACAAACCTCAGATTAGCATTTATTAGTTTGTGAAGTGCCTGATTATCTCCCTTGTGTATTCTTCTGGCAAGTTCCACCTCCTCCTCGGCAGTAATCAAATCCACTTTCCCAATCTCATGTAGGTACTTGTCAAGTGACACGGTTTCGCGGTTGGTAACCTGCTTGATAATTTTTAATTGTCTCATACAGTCAGAGATTTAATTATTCTGTTATTACGAAGTAGAACAGGTTAAGGTTGCAAATAAAAATTGTTTGTCAATCTAATTCTATATAAATAATAACAAACTTTGCCATTAAAATAATCGTTAGCCTAAAATATAATTAACTTTATAATTTTAACAGAATTAATCGTTTATATGCCGGCTAAATTTCGAAAAATGCTGGATTATGAATGTTAAAATTAATTATTTTTTAAAATAAAAATAAAAAGATGGTATTTTTTTTTAAAAAATGTTTTTTTTTTATAATTTCGCA
>BBPF01002416.1_pt1 | contig 23237 bp, 19 predicted proteins | sample 1343921 | NCBI WGS metagenome assembly BBPF01 (sample SAMD00019090, study PRJDB2971) | groundwater metagenome | isolation source: The Cedars highly-alkaline
AACAATGGCTACGCCCAAAAACTTAAATTCCAATTCATACCGTTAATAAAAATCGTTCTGCACAAGTAAATCCACAAAACTTACCGTGTATCGCTGCGATCGTATATTTACAGGTGATTGGGTTTTTTCGCCTAAATCAGTTTTTTTCTTTAATAAGAATAACCTCCATAGTCTAATCTTTTTTCAAGTTCATCTGCGGTGGGCTTTCTGGCGGTAGCATGAACGGGAATTCCATCAACATATATGGCTTTGTGTGGAGCAGTAGGACAAGCATATTCGCACGTTCCACAGCCTATACATAATTCGGCGGTTATTTCTGGAATAAATAAACCATTTTTGTAGGGTGTCAAATCTACTGCGTTTGTAGGGCAATGTTCCGAACATATTCCGCAGGAAATCCGGTTTGTAACTACCCTGCAATTTCCCTTGATAAAATTGGCAATTCCAATCTGAATTGTATGTTTTTCCTCAACGGTAATTGGCAGAATAGCGCCGGTGGGGCACACTGCGCTGCATTTTACACAATCGATATTACAAAACCCCGAATGGAAATCAAGCTGAGGTTGAAGCATTCCGCCAATACCATACTCAAGAAAAGTTGGTTGAAGAACATTTGTGGGACAAACGCTTACACAAAGGGTGCAAGCAGTGCACGATTGGTTAAACCTTTCAATTCTGACAGAACCGGGAGGAGAGATCGGATAGTTTTTATCCTCTTTTATAGTAGTTGCATTCGAATTCCCGTAGGCTGCAGCAGTTGAGCCCAGCTTACTTAAACCCAGAAAAACAGCAAGTGAACCAAAAATAAAATTTCTTTTCCCAATATTTACGGTTGGTTCAGGAACAGCTAATGGTTTCTTATTGGTTTTAGCAACAGAATATATTATAGCGTCATCATTACAAGCCTTTAAACAATTAAAACAGGAAATACATCTCGTAAGATCAACTTGCTTGTTATTTATGTCAATACACTCCGCTTTACATAAGGCCAAACAATTTCCACATTGAACGCATCCTGATTCTTTTATTGAAATTTTTATCAATGAGTATTTGGCCAAAAACCCGAGGATTGTTCCTACTGGGCAAACAGTATTACAATAGAGTCTTCCTTGGGTAAATGACAAATAAACAACCAGTGTAAGTATTAAAAAACTTACAATAAGTACCTCGATTCTTATGGCAGGAATATTAACCTCATAAAGCCAAAAATATCCCCAGTTTTCAAGTATTCCACTTACTAAATTATTGGTTTCAACAAGTATGAATTTACCGAAATATGTAAGAATTCTACCAAAATTGCTGTATGGATCAAGCATGCTAATAAGTAAAGAACTGCCTGATATAAAAACCAGAACTGTTAAAGCGAGAATTCCATACCTGATTAAATTTTTTGCTTTTGAAAAATTGTAAGCTTTTCTTTTAATTAGAAAACGGTTTGAAAATCTTGAAAAAATATCCTGCAGGGTTCCAAGAGGACAAATACTTGAGCAATAAAGTCTGCCGAATAATAACGTAAGTACTGTAATTATAACGAAACCAAGTGCTGCAACTCCCAGAGTATTTATGAACATTAATACAGATGGAGCAAATTGTAAAAATAACCATGCAGAAATAAAGGATTCAGAAAAGTATTGTCTGAAATCAAGGAAGATTAACGCGGTAACAGCAAAAAAGATTAGAGAAACTAAAACCCGTATTTTTTTCAAATAAAGCATATTGGTTGATTGTTAAAAAGTGCAAGTATTGAAATTTAAATAGATTGGCATGGTATAATAATTCTGTTTGCTAAATTTTCAATTTACCTGTAGCATTGTACCAGCAACCATTTCATAAAAAATTTTAATTTACTTTAATTCGGTATGCTCCAAACCTAATAATCCGGCTGAGGCTGCATCGGAAGATCTCATATCGGCAGGTATTATCAGCGATTTCATTGTCGAAATATCATTGTCTAACATTTCACTCGGGCCGTTTTTTATAATTAAAGAATAAGCATCCAATACATTTACTTTCGGTTCATTGAAAAACCAAGAATCAACGAAATATTGGTTGTGTGAATTGTAGTTTTCGCCTGAAAAAAGCCTGCCGATTCCTGTAAGAAATGACAAAGCCCCCTCAATAGTTCCTTCTCCCATCCCATTATTTAAGTATGATTTTCTTCCCATTGAATATCAAATTCGGAATAATTAACACTACAATATTTTATCAAATAACAAGCAAATGAATAACTTTGATTGCAAATAACCTTCATAAAACTTCTATTTTTGAACTTTCTAAAGATATAAAACTATAGTTTTTGAAATAATTAAAATCTTTCTAAATTAAATAAAAATGGGCAATTCAAGTTTCGGGCAATTAATTCCGGTACCGATTAAATTCCTTATAATTAACATAGTAGCCGTAATAACAATATTTTTAGTTCCCGCCCTTTCGCATTTATTGTTTATTCCTGTTTACATGATTGAACCCATGAGAATTATGGTGATTCTTGCAATAATTCATACTGGCAGGTTCAATGCCTATATCCTTGCCTTAAGTTTACCTATGTTTTCTTTTATTGTCACTTCGCATCCTGAATTTTATAAAATGATATTGATTACAGCAGAATTATGCCTTAATGTATTTCTGTTTTACGTTCTTGGAAAGAAAATGAATGGTTTATTCGCAGCAATAAGTAGTATTTTATTAAGTAAAATTGCCTACTATGTTGCAAAAACATTTCTTCTGAATATAATATTTTTACAGGACAGCCATATAACAATACCTATCTATGTACAATTAATAATGACAATAATTCTCAGCATTTATGCCTGGCTTATGCTAAGAAAATATGCCGGAAAATAATTCTGATATTGTATAAACAGCGCATATTTATTAGCCGGCACTTTATTTTTATCTTGTTTATGACAGAAAATAAAACTGTAATTCTGACCACCGCCTATTTGCCGCCTATTCGGTATTTTGTAGTAATTGCAAAAAATCATGACATTTACTTAGAAAAATTTGAAAATTACAGTAAACAATCCTACCGAAACCGCTGTACCATTGTAAGTGCAAATGGCAGTTTAAATCTGGTTATTCCGGTCAAAAAAACTGCTTCAGTAAAAGTTCCAATTACCCAAGTAACTATTGATAATGATTACAACTGGCAAACAATGCATTGGAGGGCTATTGTTTCGGCGTATAAAAAATCTCCGTATTTTGAATACTACGAACATGAATTTTCACCTTTTTTCAGGGATTCATTTGATAATCTTTTTGAATTTAATACTCAATTGATGGATAAGGTAATTGCAATACTTGAGATTAATGTAAATATTTATTTTACCGAAAAATTCATAAAATTTTATGATTCCAATGACTTGAGAAATTCTATTCATCCAAAAAAAGAAAGCGATAGTGCTAAATTTGAGTATTATAATCAGGTTTTTATCAATAAGCAAGGTTTTATTCCAAACATGAGCATAATAGACCTTCTTTTTAATACAGGTCCATCAGCCATGGAATATATATTACTGCAATCCGCAAAATAAGCAAGCAACATTTGAATACAAGGTTCTCAGATTAGTGACGGCAATAATGAAATAACAAAACTTGTTTATTCAGTTTCCGAATGAATCTTGCCAGAAAATATAAAAGCTGCGCCATAAAAGGCACAGCTTTTCAACCAATTAAACCAAACTAAATCTAAAAACGAAAACCAAATGTTATTCTAAATGAACTATTATTATAGACATTACTACTAGCTAAAGACTCCTCGGGCATACGCTGATAAAAATATAGGAATTCATTTTCATTTAAAGTAGAATATGAATACCCAAAATCTATAAAAAAAGTTCTTTCCCGTAAGCCAACGCCTGCTGAATAAATTGAATAAGAAGCATTTTCATTCATTTGGCCCGTATTGTATGGGCTCGAGTAATATCCATATCCCCCCCTGAATGAAATGTTATTCATCCTAAGTTCTCCACCTAACCTTAAATTATGAGCAGGCCTGAAGACATTTCTGATATTATCATTTTCAGTAGAAAAATCATAACCTCCATCCGTTTCATTTATTCGCATAGCTGTATAATTAACATATTCATAATCTATGCTAAACAGGCCAACATCCCTTAATATTAATGCAGCACCTATATTTGTACGAAGGGGACTATGAAGGGCATATCTTTTAATCCTTGAACCCATCAATTGGCCACCAGCGGTTGTAGGTTCGGCTTTATAGTGTTCGCCTGTATCAAACCACGATTCCATTGAACTGCTTTCTTCGTCGCGAAGCCGGTAAAAAGTGGGCAAATGTATAGAGGCGCCAAACCTTAACATATCAATCGGCCTGAAGATTGCGCCTATTTTCAAATTAAAGCCTCTGCCCTCAGTAATTAAACGTCTTCTAAATGTAAATCGATTAAAATTATTAAAATCATGCGGGTCAGTCTCAGTATGGTTGTACGTGTCGGAGTAATATAATGATACAATGCCCAGACTTGCACCTATAAAAAGTTTATTGTCATAATTTCCTCCTATAGTGGCAGTCCATTCATTCAAAGAACCTGAAAAATCTCTTGTCTGATTATGTTGTGTACCCAAGGGAACCCATGTTTCATAAAAATTTGGTGCACCAACTGTGTCAATTATGTAAGTATCAAATGCAAGCCTCTCCCAATAGGCATCGAGGTTATCAGGATGAAGTCCGTTGGCATATTCCAAAAAATAATCAGCCATTGAGGTATATGGATTCATGCCCCGCATGATAATATTCCGGTTGAAATTACGATTACGGTTAAAGCCTATACCAAAATTAGTGCTTATCCATCCAGATTCATTTCCCGTAGGCATTACCACAACAAGTCCAAGATGTTCGATGGCCAAATTATATTTGAATTCATCGGTAAATGTATCCATGTAGGTTGCTTCGGATTTTTTGAAATTAAATACCGGTGTAATTGAAAATTCACCGGCACGATAAACCCCAATACCTCCGGGGTTTAAAGCCAATGTGGCAAAATCCCCTCCTAAGGCTGTAATGGCTCCGCCAAGCGACATGGATCGGGCAGTAGAACCATAATAAAACTGACTGAATCTGAGGGCATCTGCTTCATTTTGTGCCATTAAAATAGAGGAAAAGCCTAGTAAACTAACAATAAATATGGTGTAAATGCGTTTCATTTTTGCTTATTTATTTAAACTTTATTGCCTAAAATATTTGGGTCTGTTTTCGATTGGCAGATTGGTTATAAGATTTTAATTTTAATCCGAATATATAATTAAACTAAACTGCATTCCGGATTATTAAAACCCGGAACACTGGAACATAATTATAGATTTAAAAGAACTTTAAACAGTTTTTTACCTAAATTTATCTTCTTCCTCCACCCGAACTGGAACCAGATCTTGTAGAGCCGGAACTTGAACTGCCTCCTGAAGATCCTGATGACCTGGATGGTGATGTACCCATAGAACTACCTGATGATCGCGACGGTGGAGGCGAACTTACTGAACTGCCCGAAGATCTGGATGGGGGCGGCGAACTTACTGAACTGCCTGACCTCTCAGATGATCTCGAAGATGGAGGTGTACTTACAGAGCTGCCACCGCTCCTGGTGCTTGACCCTGTTCCCGATGGTCTGTTAAAAGTTGAGGAACTGCTTGGACGAGAATAGGTCGAACTTCCCTCCGATGAGGAGCCTGAAGAACCACTACTTCTTGTTGGTGTAGTACCCGACCCTCTGTTATAAGTTGACCTGTCACTGGATGTAGGCCTTGAATACGTTGGTATTGAAGAACTTCTTGGAGAGTCCGAAATATCTTCTCTTTGGGAACCTTCACGCGTGGTTCCGGCCGGACGGGTTGATATTGTTCCTTCTCCTGAACCTGATGTAGTTCCAGGTCTTGTGGTTGAAATATCCTCCCTGTTTCCTACAGTGCCAGCCGGCCTGCTTGTTGTGGTACCTGCAGGTCTTGTGGCAATCGTACCTGAGGGGCGCGTAGATATATTTGCAGGCCTTGTTACAGTAGTTCCTGCCGGGCGGGTGGTAGAAACTCCTTCCCTTGTTTGACTTGCAGGTCGGGTGGAGATACCTTCAGCTCTATTTGTAGCAATACCCCTGGCATCTTCGGGAGCGACAGTGGTACCAATTCTTCGGCCGTGGTCACCTATGGGTGTATTTGCTCCGCTTATTACACTCCCCGGGTGGCGACCAATGGTAGTAGATGGCGACCGTCTTTGACCTGTATAAACCTCATGAGTTCTGCCATGTCGGATATGCCAGCCCCAATATGTATGTGGGTAGTAATGATATCGGAAAGGAGTATAAAATCCGAAACTAGACCAACCCATCCAAGGATTCCATGCGTGCCATCCCCATGGATTCCATGCATGCCATCCCCATGACCACCTGTGATGCCAGTTATATGTAAAGTGAGGATTCCAGAAATGAAACCCGGAATAAAAAGGATTGTACATGTAGCTATAAAATACCGGTGAAAAATATTCATCCACATAGAAAGTATGGAACCTCCTCAGCCGGGTTGACCAATAAAAGTCGCGATAAAACTCTTCATCGCGATAATAATCTTCTCTATACGCTCTTTCTTGTTTAGGCTCTACGAACTGTTCAACATAGACTGTATCAACATAATAAACTGTATCAACAACCACAGCTTCTTTTAAATTCCCGGAATCCCATTGGAATTCTTCTTGTTGAGTTACCTCTGGCCTGGTTGCAATTGGATAATTGTTCACAGGTCTCTGGGCAATAAGGGCTTCTCGTCTGGTATCTTCAGGATTGTAATAAATGTCGTCAAATCCGGAAGTGAGATATTTGCCCGACGAGCAACTTGCAAGGAAAAGTGCCAGAACCGAATATATTCCTAATTTTGTTTTCATGTTCACCCCCCTGATCTTTTTAATTATAAAAATATTTACTTTGCAACAGTTTTAATCCATCAATTCGTAAATATAAGTAACAAATTCTATACCAAAAACATATTATGGCGAAAGTTTTAACAAGCAGGAAGGAAAATTTTTCACAATGGTACAATGATTTGGTTGTAAAAGCTGATTTAGCAGAAAATTCATCGGTGCGTGGGTGCATGGTTATCAAACCCTACGGATACGCTATTTGGGAAAAATTACAATCGGTACTTGATAAAATGTTTAAAGATACTGGGCACTCCAATGCCTACTTCCCCCTTTTCATTCCAATATCATATTTCAGCAAAGAGGCCAGTCACGTAGATGGTTTTGCCAAAGAAGTTGCAGTAGTTACGCACTACAGGCTTAAAAACGATCCAGACGGAAAAGGTGTTATAGTTGATAAAGATGCATCATTGGAGGAAGCATTAATAGTCCGCCCCACATCCGAAACAATAATCTGGAATACATATAAAAACTGGATTCAATCATACAGAGATTTGCCCATATTAATTAATCAATGGGCTAATGTTGTCCGCTGGGAAATGAGAACACGTTTGTTTCTGAGAACTACAGAATTTTTATGGCAAGAAGGTCACACGGCACATGCAACCAGGGAGGAGGCAATTGAGGAAACACTAAAGATACTTGATGTTTATGCCGATTTTGCTGAAAAATGGATGGGAGTTCCGGTATTAAAGGGAACCAAATCGGAAAACGAAAAATTTGCCGGAGCTTTGGAAACATATTCCATAGAAGCTCTTATGCAGGATGGAAAAGCACTTCAGTCTGGCACATCACATTTTCTCGGTCAGAATTTCGCAAAAGCCTTCGATGTAATGTTTACAAATAAGGATGGTAAAAGGGAATTTGTCTGGGCAACTTCATGGGGAGTATCTACACGCTTGCTTGGCGCCCTCATTATGGCTCATTCCGATGATTACGGGCTTGTACTTCCCCCAAAGCTTGCACCCATTCAGGTGGTGATTATTCCGATTTACAAAAACGATGAGGAATTCCGCTTAGTTGTTGAAAAAGCAATATTGATTAAACAACAACTTGGCGAAAAAGGAATTTCAGTAAAACTTGATGACAGGGACACTCAAAAACCCGGTTGGAAATTTGCCGAATACGAATTGAAAGGTGTACCTTTGAGAATTGCTATTGGTCCCCGTGATGTTGAAAATAATACCGTTGAAATTGCCCGTCGTGACACATTGACAAAACAAATAATATCATCGGATTTTGTAGTTAAGACAGTGGAAGAACTACTCGAAAATATTCAGGAGAATATTTTTAGTAAAGCATTGGAATTTAGAACAAAAAACACGCATGAGGTTAATTCCTATGAGGAATTTAAAAACGTGATTGAGGAAAAAGGTGGTTTTATAATGGCGCATTGGGACGGCACAAAAGAAACCGAGGATAAAATAAAGGAGGAAACCAAGGCAACCATAAGGTGTATTCCTCTTAATGTTGAAAATAAAGAAGGGAAATGTATGGTTACTGGTCGAAAATCAGAAAAAAGGGTTGTTTTTGCACGTGCATACTAAAATTACTATTTTAAAATATTAATGTCATGGATATACAGGAACAAAAAAATCAAATAGTTAGCACCTTGTCGGAAAAAGCTATTATAAAGCAAAAGGTTTATGACAATACCCTTGAGGTTTTTGAACTCCTGAAAAAGGTGCTTCAGGAAATTACTGTTGAGTTAAATAATTCTCTCAAAGGCATGGACAAAAGAGTTCTGTTAGAAACGAAAGACAGAGGTAAATTTGAGGCTGAAATTAAAGTAGCAAGTGATATTCTAATTTTCAGTATGCATTCCAATATTTTTGAATTTGACAGAGACCATCAGATTTGGAAAACCTCTTACGTTCAGGAAAATATATTTAACAGCTATTGCGGTATAATCAACATTTACAATTTTTTAGCCGACTCTTTCAAATATAACAGAATTGATGATTTGGGATACCTTGTTGCCAGGCTATTTATTAACAAAGAGAAACACTATTTTGTTGAAGGAAAAAGGCAACTGGGATTTTTATATAATAATTTCGGGACTTTGATTATTGATAAAGAAACTCTGAAAAAAATTATCCACACTTCCATTTTATATTCTATGCAATTTGACCTGCTGGTACCACCCTACGATACAGTTAAAATAACCTCGGTTGCCCTTATGCACCAAAAATTTGAAAACTCAAAACTGCAAACAGGTAAACGACTTGGATTTCAGTTTAATTCCGACGATGTTTTAGAAGGTGGCTGATTAGAGAATGTTGCCGGTTTTTTTAACAGAATAGATCAGACCTGCCAGTAATATTAGAAATACAAAAATTGCCACTGTTTTAAAATCGAACAGCTCTATAAGGAACCCTCCGGGTATTGAAAAAAATAAGCCCAATGAAGTGAGATTGTTTTGAATGGCAATGTAAACAGGCCGTTTATTTTCAGGTGCTATTATAAACAACATATTATTAAATGCAAGCCTGAATCAATCTGCTGCAGCACCAGAAAAAAGATAAAGTACAACATAATAAAAATAATGATTGCCTATAACAGCAAACAGAACTGAAAATAACATCAGCACATAGGAGGTAATGATTATTTGACTGTTTTTATTTCGACTTACCAACCTCCCCCACAATACATTGCTTAGCATTGCACCAATCATTAAAAGCGGAACAAGAGAGCCTACCATCCAATAAGAAAATTCTATTTTTGCCTTCCCATGAATAATTATAAAGGGATGCACCAACAGATAAGAATAAACTATCAGTTGTAAAAAAATTTGTAACCTGAGCTTTTTGTCTGCTTTAAGAATACGGTAGGAATTAATCAAAAAATCGGCAAACCTTTTTTCCCTTACTGAAATATTTGTTTTTTCAGTTTCACTTACCGTTCCGAGGAAAAAATATCCACACATCATTAAAAAAGCACTAATTAAAAACAGGAAGGCAAAATTTGAGGGTTCAGAAAAGCTATCCAGAAATAATCCTGCCAATCCGCCGCTGAGAATGCCTCCAAGATTTGAAAAAAATTGTCGGTAAACCATGGTCATCCCGAGGTAACCGGTATTAAAACTTTTTCCTAATAATTCCTGAAAATAAATTGTTCCCCAACCTGATGAAAAAGAAAAAGCGAACAACCCGAATCCGATTAACCAAAGAGTTGAAATTTCATACGATTCACCAAAAAAATAAATACTACATCCAATGCTTGACCAGGCAAGAAACCTGAACAGGAATATTACCCTCAATTTGTTTACAACCTTTCCGTACGATTGTGCCATAAAAGCGGCGTATAGCTGCATTACAACCGCCCCACCCCTGAGAAGAGATGAATAAACCCCAACAAGAATGTGGCTTGTAGTAAAAAAACTTACTATAAGCGGTAAAATTGTAGATGGTTCAACTAAAGATACTGCTGAAGTATAGAAAAATCCATGAAACACAAACTTTTTCCTGTTGGAAACTTCGTTCATACACATCTTTATAAAAATTCCGGGTAAATTTAAAGACTTTCTACTAGCCTCCAACTTTGTACTTTAATTAACTCTGTTTCCAGATTTGAATCCTTTTTCAGATTCTGAGTACTTTTGTCTGTAAATACCCGTTATCGCTCAATTTATATGGCGCATTACACCCTTAAGCAACACCTTTAATTTGTAAATTTACAGAAATAGAGCAACTGAGCCTTTTTTGTTCCACATTTATTAAACACATATTTTTCGCAAATTATTTGTCCCCAATAACTTTTTACCGGAAAAAATTAGAACAAAATAATCTAATTCAGATGACATTAGATTTAAAGTTAACCAGATTTAACTAATGTTTTTTATACAAAAATCACAATACTGTAGTTATCTTTCGTATTCAATTTGTTACTATGTTTTAATTCTATAAAACTCTGAATAATTGAAAGTTAGTAAATTGATAAAAGTGTTATCATACAATCAGTCGCATATCAGAAATAGTGTTTCTGGCATACTGAGAATTTTTGTTTTGCCTGCGTTAATTATTTTTTTTGGTATGAACCCTGTACTTAAGGCGCAGGAAAGTAATCAAATTGATATTTCTTTTGAATTTAAACCAATTTTTCCGCAGGTTGTATCACAAAAATATTTGACAAATGAATTAAGTGCATTGGATACTCATAATCTGGGCCCAGCAGGAAGGTATTTTGTAACCCGAGGCGGAATAAATTCCTATATTTTCTTCAGCAATCTAAGACAAGCTGCAAATCGAACATTTCTGACAAGAAAATTACATGACATAGTTATGCGGACAGAAAAAAGGCTGTCCTATGATTTTTTAACCGGACAAAGAGAAAAATATTTTCAACAATTTACAGATAAAACAATTCGCAAAATTTCAATAAGACGATTAAATGTATTTGGTGAAAGCATTGAAATTGGTGAACAATTACCTCCAGGTTCCCTTGTGGAACGAATTGGTAACCGATTGCATATTAAAACAAATACAAACATAATTAAACATAACCTGTTATTCAGCGAAGGAGACATAATCAACGCTGAGTTATTGGCAGATAATGAACGGCTTATACGCAGTCTTAGACAGATTGAAGACGCCCGTATTTATGTCATGGAAGATCCTCTGCAACCCAGTTTTGTTGATGTAGTTGTTGTAACAAGAGATTATTTTTCAAAGGGCGTTGATATTGAATTGAATGAAGTGAATGCAGGAGTAATGGAGTTTTACGATAGAAATATTGCCGGAACGGGCCGGGAAGTTCAGGTGAATGTGCATTTTGATGCAAGTCAATATCCAGCAACAGGATACGAAGCAATTTTTCAGTCGGCCAATTTATTCAGCACCTTTATTGACGGCAGGTTAGAATACATGGATGTTTTTAATGACAGGGCTTTCAGAATCAGCCTGAATAGAAATTTTTATACGCCAAATGTAAAATATGCAGGGGGAGCATCATTCTCATCAATTTCCAGAATAGATAACTTTACCTATCCTGATACAATTTATTTGAACCACTATTTAAAATACAATTCACAGGACTATTGGATTGCGCGGGCATTCCCTTTAAAAAGACATGCCGAAATTTATACAAGAGCCGGTATAGCATTATCAGCAAGGGTACAAAGCAATGTTTTTTATGAAAGACCACCGATTAGCGAAGAACTTTTTTATCCTTTTCATAACAAAAATCTTTGGTTATTCGGTTTGGCCTGGACAAGGCAGAATTTTTACAGAAGCAGATATGTTTATGGCCTAGGGCAGGCTGAAGATATACCAATCGGTTCAATACTTAAATTTATAGGAGGGTTTGAGGACAACCAGTTTTACCGGAGGTGGTATCTTGCTGGACGACTTGCCGGCGGAATTGTTTTAGACAAAACAGGTTTTGTTTTTGCCAGTTTGTCTTTGGGAAGTTTTATCAGAAACGGTACCTACGAACAAGCAGTCTTCTCATTTGAAAATAAATGGTTCAGTCCGCTTTTAAGAGCAGGAAAATTCAATTTCAGGCAATTTGCACAAATAAGATATTCCGTTGGCGGATACCGGTTTGAAGATGAGTTTATAACATTGAGCGGCCGACAAGGTATAAGAGGATTAAGAAGTCCCGAAATGGTTGGGAGGCAGAAATTAGTTGTTAATTTAGAATCTGTTGTTTTCTCCCCATCCAATATATTGGGATTACGTTTTGCCTACTTTACTTTTGCAGATTTCGGATGGATAGGAAATGAATCAAACTCTGTATTTAGAACCGATTTATACGGAGGTGTAGGCCTTGGATTAAAGGTTAGAAGCGAATTAATGGTTTTTCCTACATTGGTTGTAAGATTTGCCTACTACCCGGTAATCCCTACTTATGCACGATTTGAACATATTTATTTTGGCACTGAAAGATTGAGACAGCCTGATGTATTTCGTTTGGAAAAACCCGATATTTTACCATTCAGATAATCATTTATTATGGCACTTGGACATAATTTTTTAAGAAGCTTCGTAAAGCATTAATTCTATTTATCGGCTTATGCAAAGAGAAATTATTACATTTGATATCAGCAGGGTTAACGAGTTTAAAACCAGATTATTTCTTTGGGTAAGCAAATATTCTCCTTCAGTATTTTTTGATTCCCACAGCACAAAATTTAACAATTCACATAATTACAATGGTTATCAATGCCTGGCTGCAGCAGAAAAAATAAGTGAATTATTGCCTGATCAATCTGAAAATTTTAATCGGCTTGCAGCTTACCATACCAAGGTAAAAGACTGGCTTTTCGGATTTTTTACTTACGAACTTAAAAATGAAATAGAAGTCCTTAGCTCACAAAATCATGATAAAATAGAATTCCCGAAAATTCATTTTTTTCAACCTGAATTTATTTTTGTTATTAAAAATAATACCATCCAAATTATGTTCCATCCGTATCATACTTCAATTGATGCGGTTAATAAAATCTTTGAAGAAATTTGTGCTACCCCTCTGCCGGAATATTTACCGGAATATTTTCTCAACATTCAGCCAAGAATTTCACAACAAGAGTATTATGAGGCTGTGGCAAATCTCAAAAACCATATTAAACGAGGAGATATTTATGAGGTAAATCTTTGTCAGGAATTTTACGCCCAAAATGCTGTAATTGAACCAAGTAAAGCATTTTTGAAACTTCAGGATGTCTCCCCCACTCCATTTTCCTGCTGGTATAAATTAGATGATAAATATCTGTTATGTTCAAGTCCTGAACGATTTCTGAAAAAGGAGGGATTAAATTTAATTTCTCAGCCGATTAAGGGAACTGCTCCCAGAGGTAAAAACCTGGAAGAAGACAATCTGAATAAGAATAAACTACATAATGATCAAAAAGAACGTTCGGAAAATATCATGATAGTTGATTTGGTGAGAAACGATCTATCCAGAACAGCCATGAAAGGTAGCGTAAGGGTGAAGGAACTCTGCGAGATTTATAGTTATCCGCAGGTTCACCAAATGATTTCTACTATAGAGTCTGAAATAAACCCTGCACACAACTGGACTGAACTTATCAAAACTACGTTTCCGATGGGCTCTATGACTGGTGCCCCAAAAATAAAGGCAATGGAGTTTATTGAAAAATACGAAAATACAAAAAGAGGGCTTTACTCAGGATCTGTGGGTTATGTTAAACCAAACGGCGACTTTGATTTTAATGTTGTTATACGCAGCATTTTATATAATCAATCAAACAAATATATTTCCTATCAGGTGGGTGGTGCAATTACATGGGACTCCATTCCAGAAAAAGAATACGAGGAGTGTATTTTAAAAGCCAAAGCCCTGCAATTGGTTTTGAACCCATCAATAATAAATACCCGGTAGGAATTGTAAAAACCTGCACAATAAGCAGCCATTTTATTAAATTGCAAAAAAATAAAGCATGATTTCAAGGTTCCGGGAATTTACATCCAAACATGGCCTACTTAAACAGGCAGACATTTGCCTGCTGGCGCTTAGCGGAGGAATTGATTCTATGGTACTTTTACATCTGCTGCTTAACTCGGGGTATAATGTAAGTATTGCACATTGCAATTTCCGTTTAAGGGGTAAAGAATCGGATGATGATGCCAATTTTGTAAAAAATATTGCAGTAAATTATTCAGTTCCCTGTTTTATCGAATCTTTTGAAACCTGGGAATATGCCCGTGCGCGGAAAATATCAGTTCAAATGGCAGCCAGAGAATTACGATACGAATGGCTGGAACAAATCAGAACTGAGCATAATTACAGCAATATTGCCATTGCTCATAATTGCGACGACAATGTTGAAACCCTGATAATGAATTTGGTAAGGGGTACCGGAATTAAAGGCCTGGCAGGAATACCGGTAAAAAATGGAAATGTAATCAGACCTTTATTATTTGCTAAAAGAGAAGAAATATCAGGCTATGCAAAATTAAATAAAATTGAATTCCGTGAAGATTCCAGCAATTCAAACATCAAATACCGAAGAAATTATATCCGTCATAAAATCATTCCTCTTTTAAACCGGCTAAACCCTGCATTTATTGAATCAACCGGGCAAATGATTGAAAATTTCAAACTGGTAAAAAACATTTACATTTCAGAAATAAACAGAATTGAAAAGGAATCAGTACAGATTCTGCCTCACGAAACAAGAATAAACATTGACAGGTTAAAAAAAGATCCATATTCAGGGCTGTTCATGCATGAATTTCTTTCGGTACCTGGTTTTTCCCCGGGAATAATAAGCCAAATACTTAAATCTTTTGACGCAGAACCCGGAAAACTTTTCTTTTCCTCAACCCATAGGTTAATTAAAGACAGGAAATTTTTTATTCTAACTTCACGAGATCCGGGAATTGAATTGAAACACTACATTGATGAAGATACTCTGGAAATATTCCAACCACTCAATATGCAATTTGAATTAATTGAAAACAACAAAAGTTTCAACATACCAAAAGATTCTGCAATTGCCTGTTTGGATTACCATTTGCTGCATTTTCCACTTGTTTTGAGAAAATGGCAGGCGGGCGACTATTTTCAGCCCTTTGGAATGGACGGGCTTAAAAAACTGAGCGATTTCTTTATTGACAACAAATTATCTCTTCTTGATAAAGAAAATACATGGATAATGACTTCCGGAAATAAAATAGTATGGGTTGTAGGTTATCGAATTGACGGCAGATTCAAAATCTCCTCAGGAACTTCACAAATTTGGACTGCCCGCTTAAATCCCAGATTCCATTCACTAAACCCGGAGAAAGATTTAGTATGTGACTGACCCGGTTATTATGTAAGTTCACTAAGTTCCATCCATCTGTTAGTTTTGAGTTCAATTGCTTTGATCAGTTCACCAATTTTTTCAGCCTTCTCTACTAAAATATGGCCCGACAAGACGCCTGTAGAAAGTTCTGCTTCAAGCGAAGATTTTTTCATTTCCATCAGATTAATTTCTTTTTCGATGCTCTCAAGTTCTTTCTTTTCAATATAAGACAGTTTACGAGGCTTTTCTTTCCTTTTATCTTCTTTTCCTAAAACAGGAATTGCTATTTTATGAATGGCTGTTTTTACCATTTCCCTCTCGCAAGAATGCCTGTAATTGGTATAACTGCCGGGAAAAACCTTTATTTCGCCTTTGCCGTTAAATACAAATAGATGCTCCACCACCTTGTCCATAAAAAACCTGTCATGTGAAACCACTAACAGGCAACCTTTGAATAAAGAAAGATATTCTTCGAGTACCAGCAAGGTAGGAATATCCAAATCGTTGGTTGGTTCATCAAGTATAAGAAAGTTGGGGTTTCTCATAAGAATCGTCAACAAATAAAGCCTTTTTTTCTCCCCTCCACTGAGTTTTGAAATAAAGGATTGTTGCATTTCAGGCGGAAACAGGAACTTTGTCATAAACTGCGATATACCCACTTGTTTTCCGTCTGCCAGTGTAACTACCTCAGCAATTTCTTTTACGGCATCAATAGCTTTTTGATCCTCCCTGAATATAATACCTCCCTGCGTATAAAAGCCAAACTTAATGCTTGCACCTGTATCTATTTTTCCACTATCAGGCATTATATTCCCTGTAAGAAGGTTTAAAAAAGTAGTTTTACCGGTACCATTTTTACCTACCAACCCAATTTTTTCACCGGGAGTAAAAATGTAGGAAAAATCTTGTATCAGGTTAAGGTCATTGAAGGATTTTGACAAACCTTGAATCTCAGCAATTTTCTTTCCTTGCCTGGTTTCTTTAACATTAATCTTAATCTGTTTTTCATCTCTCTTCTGTGATGCTTTATCCTGTAGCTCGTAAAATGAATCTATCCTTGATTTCGACTTTGTTGTTCTTGCTTTGGGCATTCTGCGCATCCATTCAAGTTCCTTGCGCATAAGATTTTTCGACTTTTCTATTTCAGATTCAAACGCTGCAATACGCTCGGCACGTTTCTCAAGAAAATAAGAATAATTCCCTTCATATCTCCACACTTTGCCCTGGTCAATCTCAAAAATCACATTGCAAACATTATCAAGAAAATATCGATCGTGGGTAACCATCATCACTGTACAATTCATCTTTTGCAGATATGCCTCCAACCACTCGGTCATTTCCAAGTCGAGGTGATTTGTTGGTTCGTCCAAAAAAAGAATATCAGGTTCATTAACAAGAGCTGCTGCCAGGGCAAGTCGTTTTTTTTGACCGCCTGACAGCTCGCCAACCTTCTTATGTACTTCATCAACTTTTAATTCCGACAGGATCGAACGGATTCTGATTTCATGATTCCATGATTCAGCAGCATCCAAAAGAGGTATAAGCCTGTCAAGCTCATGTCTGTCATCCCTTATAAGAGCCATTTCATATTCGCCAATAAGTTTGGCCTTATCCCCGGAATTTGCAAAAACCTCTTCCAGAATTGTTTTGTCTTTGTTAAAAACAGGATCCTGCATAAGGTAAGCTATTTTCATGTCCTTTCTGAAAATTACTCCCCCGCCGTCAGGAGTATCCATGCCTGCCAGAATGTTCAGTATAGTAGTTTTCCCAGCTCCGTTTTTTGCAATAAGCGCAGATTTTTCGCCTATACCCATTGAAAAGTACAAATCCCTGAACAGTACTTTTGTTCCATAAAATTTTGAAATTCCTTCTACCTGAAATGCCGATACCATATTTAAAATTTCCTGCAAAGGTAATCATTTGAGCTTCCAGTAAATAAAAAAATTGAAATTAATGAAAATGAAGGGAGCTGGCCCTTTAACAACATATAAGAGATGAATTAAAAATAATCGCAGCTGAAATTCGCATAGAAGTTACACCGACCTGAATTTTAAAAATTCTACTGAAGAATACTAATAAATTTTAAGCAAAAAAATAATTAATGTTAACTTTAGGTTTCAGAAAGGCGAGCAATGACAACCAAGGAGCGGTACAAAAGAATATTTGATTACTTCAGGGAAAACCACCCGAGGGCTGAAACGGAGTTAGCTTATGGCAGTCCATACGAATTGATTGTAGCCGTTATATTATCTGCGCAATGCACCGACAAAAGGGTAAATCTTATAAGCCCGCCGTTTTTTAAACGATTCCCTACAGCTCATGACCTATCAATAGCCTCTGTTGATGAAATTTTTTCTTATATTAAAAGTTGTTCCTACCCCAATAATAAGGCGAAAAATCTTCTTGGAATGGCGAAAATGCTAGTTAATGAATTTGGAGGTGTATTACCTGAAAATCCTCGGGAGCTTGAAAAACTACCCGGTGTAGGAAGAAAAACCGCCAACGTGGTAGCATCGGTAATATACAACAAACCAGTTCTGGCCGTGGACACGCATGTTTTCAGGGTTGCAGCCCGGATTGGGCTAACCACAAATGCCAAAACACCTTTGGCTACAGAACTTCAAATCATAAAACACATTCCTGAAGAGTTAATTTCAAAGGCGCACCATTGGCTAATATTACATGGCCGTTATATTTGTGTGGCGCGTAAACCCAAATGCAATCAGTGTGCCATAAAAGACTTTTGCAGATTTTACAACTCAAAAGAAAACCAATTAAAGGTGAATAATTAAACAACCTACTTAGATTTTACCGGTAGTTTAAGCCCAATTTCACCATTAAAATTGTATAACGCTACATACTGAGTAAAGAATCTGCAATTTTTATCTGATAAACCTGATTTTTTGTCTAAGAAATACAATTTTCTGAAAATAATTTAACTATGGCTATGTTGTCATAAAATAAATCAACTTAATAAAGTAAAAAATATTAAACGAATATGTTCGTTTAAACACAAACAAGAAGGAATTGAAAATCGTTGCAGCCAACATTTACATGAGAAGTCCATCTGATTAAAATTTAAAAATTATTTACATATGAAAAGAATTATTCTTTTAATTTACCTTACATTTTTCACAGCCAATCTTTCGATTCATGGGCAACAAAATCTTCCCGAGCTTAATCAAAGAGTAATAGATTACGTTACGAGCGTAATTGGACAGCAGGTTGATAGAGGAGAATGCTGGGATCTTGCCAATCAGGCATTAACACGTATTGGCGCTAAATGGGACAAGGAATATGTTTATGGTAAACTGTTAAATCCCAAAAAGGATGATATTTTACCCGGTGATTTCATACAATTTAAAGATGTGGTTGTAAGATACAGAGTTGGCAATACAATTACTACAGAATCTATGGAGCATCATACTGCCATTGTTTACAGGGTACTTGGGGAAAATATTTTTGAATTGGCACACCAAAATACCAGTTTTAGCAGCAGAACCGTTGGGCTGTCTAATCTTGATTTAAGCACAGTTCAATCAGGTAAAATGTGGTTTTACCGTCCGGAAAAATAATTAATTCCATATAATTTTTCACTACTATAAGGTTAAATTTTAATGGAACGCCTTTTATAAAGGGGTGTTCTTTCCGCCTTAGTGAATTTCCGTTAATAAAATCAGATAAAATGGCGATAAAAAATCCGTGCAGTTTGAGCGATGCGAGTTTCCGGATTTTATACAATTAATCTGATTTTTAGGAAATTCGCCGAGGCGACGGCATTTATGGTTTACTTTTTTTCTGTATAAAAAAATTAAAAGCCCACGCGGCTTGGGCACTTTAACGAAAAGATGATTTTTTGCCGGAAAATATTGATAATTTTCACTTCCCTCAAGGGGCTAACTGGGAGCAATGCTGAAATAACATGTCATAATCCCATTTATTCTAAAAATTTTTGAATATAATGAACTGGATTGCTCTATTAGAATTTTTTCTATATATTTGCAGCCGCAATTGACTCCGTAGCTCAACTGAATAGAGCACCTGACTACGGATCAGGAGGTTGGGGGTTTGAATCCCTCCGGGGTCGCTTAAATACCGCAGATTTGTTAATCTGTGGTATTTTTTTTTATAATAAACACCACATTTGCAGGCCAATGCCAAGGGGCGAAGTACAAAATTTACTAAACATGCTTTGATTTGAAAAATCGTTTTAACCCATTAACCATTTAATTATTTTAAGTTTCCAATCTTTGTAAGGAGGATATTTCAATGGTAGCTCAAAAAGAGTGGTTTTTTGCAACACGCTTTTATAATGAGTAAAAGCGTCAAAACCTGCTTTCCCATGATAATTACCTGTGCCGCTGTATCCTCTGCCGCCAAATGGCAGTGATGGGTTTGTAATGTGCATAATTGTTTCATTTACCGCTCCACCCCCAAATGGAATCATTGCTAAAATCTGTTTTTTTATTTTTACGGAAGAAGAAAACAAATATAAAGCAAGAGGAGAAGGTCTTTGCTTGATTTCTGAAATTACCTCATTTATATCATTAAATTCTATTACAGGCAAAATAGGTCCGAATATTTCATCTTCCATAGCTTTGCCACCAAAAGAGTACGGGAAAAGTATGGTTGGTGAAATATAATTGTCCTGAGGGGATATTTTCCCCCCGTAATATAGCCTATCCTGTTCAATAAGTGCCGATAAGCGGTTAAAATGCGACTGATTAATAATTCGTACATAAGCCTCCGATAGTTTTGGATCCTGCCCCAGGTTTTTTTCTGTTTCAGCAACTATCATCTGTAGCAACTTATCCCTAACCGAAGAATGCACCAGAAGATAGTCGGGTGCTATGCAGGTCTGCCCCGCATTTAAAAATTTCCCCCAAGCAATACGTTTGGCAGCCATTTGCAGGTTTGCATCGGCAGCCACAATTGCAGGGCTTTTCCCTCCAAGTTCAAGCGTTACCTGTGTCAGGTTTTTTGCTGCTGCAGCCATCACAATTTTTCCTACCCGTGTGCTTCCCGTAAAAAATATTTTGTTAAACGGCTGCTCCAGCAATTTGCTTGTTTCCTCTATTCCACCCTCGGCAACATATATGTATTCTTTCGGGAAAGCAGAATTAATAATTTTTGCCATAACTTGTGAAGTGTGCGGAGCTAATTCGCTTGGTTTCAGAATTGCCGTATTACCTGCTGCAATAGCAGGAACGAGCGGAGACAAAGTGAGCTGGTAAGGATAATTCCATGCACCTATGATAAGCGTATTGCCCAAAGGCTCGGGTATAAGCCTGCTTTTACCCGGTAAATTTACCAGGTTGGTGGGTACCCATTTAGGTGCAGACCATGTTCCTGCCTTCGATATTGCAATTCTGATTTCATCGTAAATCAACCCTAACTCAGTTGCATAGGTTTCGAATTCCGACTTGCGAAAATCTTTATAAATTGCCTCATAAAGCAACTTTTCATTATCTCTGAGCACTCGTCTGAGTTTCTTTAGCTGCTCTTTCCTGAAAGCCGGAGAAATTGTTTCGCCGGAAACAAAAAACCTTCGTTGTGCCAGAAATATTTCTTGAGCGTTCATACGTTTTGAATTGGATTATTCGATTTTGATTCACCCTTGTCGTCCCTTAAACTCGTTCATGGTTTTATATACACCCAATATCTTGCCGCCGAACCAATCAAAGCAACGGGCAGGCAAAATACCTTTTACAAACGGTGTTAACCTTACAAGGAATGGCATGCGGAAAATAATTTTATTATTCTCCACTGCATTCACTATTTTTCTCGCCACTTTCTTTTCATCTAAAATTGGTAACCAAAACCCTGATTTTACTCCCAAAAACATACCTGTATTAATGAAATATGGTAAAACAGTTGTCACTTTTATACCGCTGCCGGCTGTTTCCAATTCAATTCGCAGGGTCTCGCTCCAGCCCATTACCGCCCACTTACTGGCTGCATATACCGACATTTTTGGGTTAGCAACATAGGCTGCTGCAGAAGCTAAATTTACTATATGCCCCGTACTTCTTTCAATCATACCCGGAAGAAAAGCCAATACAATATGCATAAGGGCAGTGGCATTCACCCCCATTGTTAAATCAATATCTTCGTGAGTATGGTGCATGAATTCCTTGCCTACAACTACGCCAGCATTATTAATCAGGATATCAACCTGGCCAACATCTTGAACTACTTTTTTTGCATTTTCAATAACCTGCTCTGTATTTCTAACATCCACTTTGTAGGTAAAAACTCTATAGCCCGATTTTTTAAGTTTTGCCGAATGCTGTTCAAGCTTGTCACTGTTGATATCCCAAATCACAAGCGTTTCTGAGCCTTTTTCAAGCAACAATTCACCCATTAATTTACCAATGCCTGATGCCCCTCCGGTTATAAGAACCGTTTTACCTTTTAACTTGGTCATATTGTATCGCTTTAATTAACTTTTTTATAAATAATTTGCAATTTTAAATAATCAATACCAAACTTAATTTATTGACATAAAACTCTAATTACCGAAAGGAATTTTATTTTCCGCCGGGGGCTGCATATTTTTCAATCCACTCCCTTACCTGTGAATACCAGTAAATTGAATTTTGGGGTCTTAAAATCCAATGATTTTCATTTGGATAATAAATCAAGCGGGAGTCAACGCCCCTGTGCTGCAGGATACGAAACAACTCAAATGCCTGGCCTACCGGCACACGGTAATCTAATTGACCATGAATAATAAGGCTGGGCGTATTAAAATTACCTGCAAAATAATGTGGAGAAAACTCCTTGTAAATGGATGGATTTTCCCAATAATCTCCAAACCTGGTGGAATGCACGGCAAAGTCGCCTGCCATCATGGTGTAAAAATTAAAAACGGCAGCGTGTATCACAAGGGCTTGAAATGGGTGTTCTCTACCAAGCAGAATGCTTGCCAGGTAACCACCGTAACTGCCACCTCCTGTTACCATACGATTTTTGTCTATCCAGGGTTTTGCAGCAAACCATTCGGCAGCTTTTTTTGTATCTTCATAAGGAAGGGTGAGCCAGTCGGGATTAATGGCATCGGTAAATTCCTGGCCAAAACCTGAGGAACCGTGAAAATTGTGCCATGCAGTAACGTATCCCCAAGAGGCAAATGTTTGCGCATTCCAGCGGAATGTAAAAGCATTGGTAACACCATTGTGTGGGCCACCGTGTATAAGCAAAAACAAAGGATATTTTTTGGTTTTATCAAAGCCCGGAGGATAATGCACCCACATTTGTATGTCTTTTCCATTGGCTCCCTTATATGTAACTGACTCGTATGTTCCCAGTTCAACATTGGCCAGCACATCGTCGTTGATGGTTTCAATGCGTCTGAAATTGCCGTTGGCGGGATTAACAATTACCAATCGCGGCGGATACAAAAAGCTTTGGTTTAATGCAACAAGAATTCCGTTATTAGAAATATCTAATCCGCCAAAATCGGTATTTGTGGTTATCGGACGTGGTGTTCTGGCTCTTAAATCGAGTAAGTAAATTCGGTTTGTTCCGGCATCATCAATAGCCCCATATAATCCAGTACTGATAGGC
>BBPF01000631.1_pt5 | contig 23232 bp, 17 predicted proteins | sample 1343921 | NCBI WGS metagenome assembly BBPF01 (sample SAMD00019090, study PRJDB2971) | groundwater metagenome | isolation source: The Cedars highly-alkaline
AAAATATATTATTAAGATTTCCACCTTCTATAGCAACAATAACTGACAATATAAAAAGCGACAATGCATTGGCAATCAGTGTGCCGCCAAAGGTAACAGTAGCCGATTCGGTTTTAGTAATACCAAGCCTACTTATAATCGGATATGAAAGCAAGGTATGTGATGCGAACATGCTGGCAAGTAAAACAGATGAGGTTAGTGAGAAATCCAGCAAATAAATTCCAGCCAGAATCCCGGTTGACATAGGAATTAAAAAAGTAAGCAAACCAAAAACCAAACTTCTATATTTTCTTTTTTTAAACTGTGCCAAATCAATTTCAAGCCCCGCCAGAAACATAATATACAACAATCCAACAGTGCCAAACAAAACAATGCTTGAATCGCGTACCAAAAGGTTGAATCCATTAGGTCCTATAATTACTCCTGCCAGCAACAACCCTAATATGCCCGGTATGTTAAATCTTCTGAAAAGGATAGGAGCAAGGAAAATTATAAGCAGAATTACGGTAAAAATGAGAATAGGATCGGCGAAGGGAACATTTATAGGAGGCAGGTAATTCATGTAATTGGTAAATTTGGTTCTGCTAAATTAATATTGTTGCCTTGATTAAATAGACGAAGCCTCAACAATTACAGGTTATCTTGTTGTGTCAGTTTGATAATTAACTGGTGGGTAATTTCGTTTAATGAATTAATAATCCTATCTGCAAAATTGAATTGGGGGTTTCCTCGGTTGTCGGGAGAGGGAATTACTATTGTTCTCATCCCTGCTGATTTTGCCGCCCTTAGACCATTCAGTGAATCCTCAATTGCCAAACAGTTTTCCGGCTCAACATCCAATTTTCTTGCAGTTGTGAGATACACTCCAGGGTGCGGTTTACCCCATTTTTCGTTCTCGGCCGAATTAATGACAGAAAAAAAATTTCTAATATGCAACTGGTTAAGTACGGTAATAATCAAATCCATAGTAGAGGAGGAGGCCAGCCCAATTTTAACTCCCGAATTTTTGAAAAAATTTAATGTTTCAGATAACCCTTCCATAGGCCTGCCTTCAGTAATAATCAGATTTTTTACAGTCTGTTCAATATCATTGGCTACTTCATCTAAAGTATAGTTATTCCATGGATGTTTTTCATACCAGTATTTTACAAGCTCGTCTGTTCTAAGCCCCAAGGTTTCCAAACATAAAGCTGGAGTTAGCGGAATACCAACCTTTTTAAACACCCCGATTTCAGCCTTTCGCCAGAGAGGCTCAGAATCAATTAAAACACCATCCATATCGAAAATAACAGCTTTAAGCATACACGAATTTTTATGTAAACAAATATAATTGGAAAATGATTTGTTTTCTGAACTAAATTAAGGAACATTTTGTTGAAAACTAAAAAATCGTTTTATCAATTCAAATACTTTATGGTTTATATTTGGGTACAATAATCAATCCGGAGTTTTGATAATATAAAAGGGGAATAAATTATATATCGGCAAATCACAATTTGGTTAAGTGTAACATGGAATAATAAGATTTTTGTTTAATATTTTCAGTTAATTTCAATCGAATGAGCAACATCATAGTTTACAAGGCCTCTGCCGGTTCAGGCAAAACTCACAGAATTACCCAGGACTATCTAAAACTGGCCTTTGCTTCAAATTTTCAGAATATATTGGCTGTTACTTTCACAAATAAGGCTACTGCCGAAATGAAAGGCCGTATTCTTGAGGAATTATATAAACTGTCCAAAGGAGATAAATCCGATTTTATTGATCTGGCAGGAGGAACAACAGAAAGGGCCAAAATAGTCTCGTCCATTTTGCTTGAAAATATTTTGCATAATTACTCCCGTTTCTCAGTTTCAACAATCGATTCATTTTTATCCCGCATTTTTAGATCTTTTTTACACGAATCGGGTGTCAATTCAATTTATGATATTGAACTGAACAAGAACCATGTACTTGAAAAGGTAACGGAAATGTTATTTGAAAATGTTGAGAATAATCCTGATCTGAAAAATTGGCTGACAAGTTTCGCTTTTGAAAATATTAACCGCGGAAAGAGCTGGGAAATTCAGGAAGATCTTATGAAACTGGGTGCCGAAATTTTAAATGAGTCGTTTAAGCTGATGGATGAAAATACCCGAAACAAATATTCAAATAAGGAATACTTAAATAAAATTAGGGAATTAATAATTGCATTGGAAAGCGATTATGAGAATAAAATAACGAACTATGGTAAGCTGGCTATGGATAGTATAAACAGTGCAGGTCTAATTTCTTCAGACTTCAAACAGGGTACCAGGGGTGTCTATAATCTGTTCAATCAATGGTCGGAGGGAGTTATGGCCGAACCTAACAGCTATGCAATTAATTGCTTGAACGATCCTAACGAATGGTGTTCTAAAAGTAAAAACAAGATAGATGTTGAGGCACTAAGAGATAAATTATTAATGCAAATCCTCAGTAAAACTATTTCTTTTATAAATATAAACAGGAGAATATATAAATCGTGCAAACTGGTTCTAAATCAATATTATGCAATTGGGATACTTGGCGATTTATCGAAAAATCTCCTACAACACACACGCAAGGAAAATAAAATTTTACTTTCTGAAGCCGGCGCATTATTGTGCAATATTGTAGGAGAAAACGATGCGTCGTTTGTGTTTGAAAAGGCCGGAAATTTATACAAAAATTTTATGTTTGATGAATTTCAGGATACTTCACTTATACAGTGGAAAACACTTATGCCCCTTGTAAAAAATGGCTTGTCGGAGAATGGTAATTGTATGATTGTGGGCGATGTGAAACAATCAATTTACCGATGGAGAAATGGCGATTGGGAACTTTTGGCAGGCAGGGCACTGGTAGATTTAAACCCCTTTCAAAACACGGTTGAGGACCTTAAAACCAACTGGCGCAGCGCTCCCGAGATTGTTAAATTTAATAATAATGTTTTTATCGAAGCACCTCAAATTCTTCAAAATCAGTTTAATTCTGGATTTGCAGAGCAGGAAAAAGAAAATCAATTATTTTTTACCGATTCAATAAGCTCTTTATATAAAGGCGAGCCCCAATTAATTTCAAATAAAACTTTTGACTCCGATGGTTTTGTTAAACTGTACTTTCTGAAAAAGGGAAATAAAAATGAAGCAAGCCTGACTATCCCAACAGAAGTGATTCATGAAAAATTGCCCGGAATTATTATTCAATTGCTTGATAAAGGTTTTCAATTAAAGGATATTGCTATTCTGGTAAGAAAAAAATCGGAGGGTGATAAAATTACCAAAGCCTTGAGTGAAGCTTCGGGTAAATCCATAGATGGCAAAACCTATAATTTCAGCTTTATTTCGGATGAAAATCTGTATCTCGATGAATCTCCGGCAGTTAATATTTTGTTGGCTGCAATCAGATACATATCTAATCAATCTGATTTGATTAACCTTACAAGCCTTATTCATTCGTGGAATCATGAAAAAAGGCCTGACAATTTTCCGAATGAATTTATTTTCAGGAGTATTAGGGCCAACGGGCAGGATTTTCATCAATTTTTGCCCGGCCAATTTATAAAAGAACTGGAGTTACTGGCGCAACTTCCACTTATTTCTTTAGCCGAGGAAATAATAAAAATATTCGAACTCGGCAATGATGAAATTGCCGCTCCATATTTAATGGCGTTTATGGACCAGGTAGTACATTTTAATTCAACCGAAAGGGGCAGCCCTGCTCGTTTTATTGAATGGTGGGACAAAAACAAAGATAGTTTTTCCCTGTCAGTAAATGATAACCAGAATGCTATCAGGGTGTTGACATTTCATAAATCAAAAGGGCTTGAGTTTAAAATAGTAATAATTCCTTTTTGCGACTGGACTCTAAACCATGATAGCAGGCAAAACAATATAATTTGGTGTAATACAACTGTTGCGCCATTTAACATGCTTGATAAAATTCCGGTAAGGTATTCAGATAAGATGGCTGAAACTCTTTTTGCCGCGGATTATTTTCAAGAAAAACAAAAAGCATATATCGATAACCTTAATCTTCTGTACGTTGGTCTTACCCGTGCCAAACTGGGACTAATAGTTTTTGCCCCTTTTGAAGACAATGAAAAAGAATTGAAAACGTCAGGAGACCTGCTGGAAATAGTTTGCAGAAATTTACTCAAGAACTGCTCTACCGGCGATATACATGGCACCTCTAAGGATTTTGATTATGAAGGATGGCAGTTTGAAAGTGGCACGATTACCACAGTTACGAATTCAAATAAGCCACCTGCTGAAAATAACCAGTCAGTAAGTTTAGACAAATACCCCATTTATCCATTTATAAACCGGCTTACCATAAAATATCAGGGAGAAGGATTTTTTGAAACAGACAGAACTGTGAAGGATACTCTGGCAGTACGAGGAAAAGTTATGCATGAGCTTTTTTCACTTATAAAAACCAGGCACGATATTGAAAAAGCAATAGATTTGCTTATAAGTAAAGGAAAAATCGAATTGGCCGAGAGAACGAATATAATCAACCGGGTAAATGAGATTGTTGATCTACCCGAGGTTAAACAATGGTTTGCAGGGGAATGTAAGATTTTAACCGAGGCTGAAATATTAATTCCCGGCAAAGGCATAAAAAGGCCCGACCGGGTTATGATTGCAAATAACACTGTAATTGTTGTGGATTATAAATTCGGCGAATTTAAAGATAAAAAACATGAAATCCAGGTGCGTGAATATTGCAAACTAATGCAAGAAATGGGCTATGAAATTGTTCAGGGTTATATTTTGTATTTTGAATTAAAAAAAGTTAGTAAAGTTGTTAAATGAAACAATACCTGTGGGGAAACAAAAGGAGGTATAATTCCTATGCCGATTATATCAGGCAAAAATTCGGGGGCAGGATTCAAAAGGTATCCGTGGATGCCGGTTTTACTTGTCCGAATAGAGATGGGGCATTGGGCACCGGAGGTTGTATTTTTTGTAACAATGATGCATTCAATCCGGCATATTGTTACGGTGATAAACCAATAAACATGCAATTAGATGAAGGTATTAGATTCTTGAAAAACAGGTATCCCCGTAATATTGGCTATTTTGCATATTTTCAGGCATATACTAATACTTTTGACAGTTTGCCGGTACTACAGGAAAAATTTGAACAGGCTCTCCGTCACCCGGGAATAATTGGCCTTGTAATAGGAACACGGCCGGATTGTATTGACGATGAAAAACTTGATTATTTGAAATGGCTGGGAAATACTACTTATGTTTCAATTGAATATGGCATAGAAAGCTGTTATGATAAAACACTATACCGTGTAAACAGGGGGCATACAATGCTGCAAACTGTTAATGCCATTGAAAAAACCGCTGCCAAGGGTATTCATACCGGAGGCCATATAATATTCGGATTGCCCGGAGAAACTGAGGAGGAAATGCTTAATGAGGCAGCCATTATTTCGCGATTACCTTTAAACAGTGTAAAATTTCATCAGTTGCAGATTCTTAAAGGAACAATTATGGAGTCCCAATACAATAAGAATCCTTCAGATTTTATATTGTTTCAAATGGATGAATTTATGATTTTCATGGCCAAATTTCTTGAATGTCTTAATCCTCATATTATGGTGGAACGGTTTGCCAGCGAATCACCGCCGGGCATGAATGCCGGAATCAGCTGGGGAATCAGATATAATGATTTTTTGAAAATTTTTGAGAAGAAACTTGATGAATTAAATACTTGGCAAGGTAAGTTTAACCGAAAACCGGATATGTATGAGTAGCTTTTTACAAGAAGTCGCAATCGATTTAATTAACAAATACGGGCAAGAATTATCAGATTGCACAGTGGTATTTCCCAGTCGCAGGGCAGGTGTGTTTTTTAAATCATACCTGTATCAATCATCGCCCAAAGTGATGTGGTCCCCTAAAATTTCCACAATTAATGAAATTATGCAGGAATTTTCAGGACTGCAAGTTGCTGACTCTTTATCAATGATATTTGAACTTTACAAAGTTTACCTTGCCGAAAAAAAATCGCATGAATCATTCGACGATTTTTATTTCTGGGGTACGGTAATGCTTAATGATTTTGATGAAATTGATAAATACAAAATCGATGCCAAATCCCTGTTTTCAAATTTGGCTGCTAACAAAAATTTTGCATTGCAATTCGATTTTCTTACCGATGAACAGAAGGAAATTATTGGAAAGTTTTGGGACAGTTTTACAAGGGGTAAAGTTTCATCGCATCAGGAAAATTTTCTGAGAAATTGGGATATTTTATTTTCAGTGTACAATAATTTCCGAAACCGATTGAGAACAGTAGGCAAGGGTTATGAAGGAATGATTTACCGCGATCTTGCCGAATTATGTGAACAAGGTAAGTGCCCTGATATTTCCTACAGGAAGATTGTGTTTGTTGGTTTTAACGCATTGAATAAATGTGAAAAAATATTTTTCAAATGGTTGAAAAATATCGGAAAGGCTGATTTTTATTGGGATTCAGACCCTTACTACTTTGATAATCAAAAACATGAAGGAGGGAAGTTCTTAAGGGAAAATATTAAGGAATTCGACGGTTGGAAAAGTGATGCATCGGGGATGAACGGAAATAAAAAAATCAGCTTCCTAAGTGTTTCATCAAATATTGCCCAGGCAAAACTTACCGGGCAATTCCTTGAGAGTCTTTCTGCTGTGGCTGAAGCCGAAGAGTTGAAAATTGCAGTAGTATTGCCCGACGAAGAATTACTTATACCTGTTTTATCTGCCATACCTGAAAGGTTTACGAAGGTAAATGTAACTATGGGCTTAAGGCTGAAAGATTCGCCTGTTTATGAATTAATTAATCAATTGGTGAATTTGCAGGCTAATTTAACTGTTAAGGAAGGTCAATTGGCATTTTATTATAAATCGGTTCTTGCTTTACTTGAAAACCCGGTTTTTTCTGATTCGGCAAAAATCTCAGCACAAATCAGATTGGACATAAAGAAACGAAACATGATTTTCGTTAAAGACGATTTAATTACAGGCCATAATTTGATTGAGGAAGTATTTCAAAAAATTGAAGGGAATGAAAAATTATGTAACTATCTTATCAAGGTTCTAAAACTGATTGCTTTGGAATCTCACCTACCTTCAAAAGCAAATCTTAATTCTGAATTTATTTATTATGCTTGTCTTTCGCTTCAGCGTTTAAGAGATTTACTTATTGTAAATAACATAGAATTAAAACATGAAACTTTTAGCCGTGCACTTAAAAAAATTATGGACGAGGTTGAAGTTCCCTTTCAAGGTGAGCCACTTGCCGGTATTCAGGTAATGGGTGTACTCGAAACCCGATTGCTTGATTTTGATCATTTGCTTATTTTATCGTTAAACGAAGGTGTTTTTCCTCGTAAAAATTCCGAAATATCATTTATTCCTCAAAACTTGAGGCGGGGGTTTGGCCTGCCTTCTGCAGGACACCACGATGCTATTTATTCCTATTATTTTTTCCGTATGATCCAGAGGGTAAAGCAGGTTACCTGTGTTTACAATACGCAGTCGGGCGGGATGAAATCGGGAGAGCCAAGCAGGTTTATTTATCAGTTAAAGTATTCAGGCAAATTTAATTTAGACTATGCAAATTTGAATGTTAATGCAACTTCAGGAAAGGTTAAAAGAATTTTAGTTAAGAAAGATTCTAATATCATGGAGGTACTGGATACATTTCTCGTTGAAAATAATCCTGTTGAAAACAAGTCACTTTCTCCAAGCGCAATTAATACATGGCTTCAGTGCAAGTTAAAGTTTTACTTCAGGGTGATTGCAGGTTTAAAAGAACCCGATGATTTACAGGAGGAGGTAGATGCCCGCCAGTTTGGGAATTTATTCCATAAAACTGCAGAAATGGTTTATAAACAATTTGAGGGTAAAATACTTAGTCAAAATGATTTCACCGAAATAGAGAATGACAAATTTTTTAAAAAAATTGTTTTAAAGGCCTTTAATCAGGTATATTTCAAAAACCCAAACAGCACTTCGGAAGTGATATTGACAGGCAGGAACCTGATTGTGGCCGATATTCTGCAAACCTATTTGAAACAGGTAATCAAATTAGATTCCAAAGCGGAGGATTTAAAGATAGTAGCTCTTGAAAAAAAGGTTACAGGCCGGATACCAATAGAAACTCGAGGTCGGGAGGCTATGGTAAGAATCGGAGGTATCATTGATCGGATTGACGAAACCTCAGGTTTTTACCGGATTATTGATTACAAAACGGGAGGCGATAGTATGTCCGTTCGTGTGCCTACTGATTTGTTTAAACAAGGAAATAAATATGGCAGCATTTTGCAAATGTTAATTTATATGCTGTTGGTAAAGCAAGAGGTTAATTCAGAAAAACTGATTATACCCGGCATTTATAAAGTGCAATCAATTTTCGATAAAAAATTCGATTTCAAGCTTAAAATAGCTGATAAACCCTTTACTGGGCAACAAGAGATAACTGACCTGATATATGAGGAGTTGAGAAAAGTCCTATCAGAAATTTTTAATCCCGAAATACATTTCGACCAGGTAAACAAAACCGAAATTTGCCAATATTGCACATATAAAAGTATTTGCTTTCCCGGAAGAAACAAACAATTCGCAGAGGATATAGAGTGATGGTTCAGCCCATAATTGGTCAATTCTCTATTCTGCAACCAGTGTTAAAATGGAGTATTAGGTATTAAAAAGCATTATCTCGTTATATATTAAAACAATGATGTTTCTGAAATGCACCCATTTATTATTAAATCACTACTCTCTGATTAAATTTTAATAAAATCATAAAGCTTACAATTAAATCAAAATTAATAGAACGCAATTTATTACCTGGGGTTTTTCTGCCTCGGGTTTCCGTCAATAAAATCAGATAAATTGGCGATAAAAAATCCGGGCTGTTTGAGAGAAGCGAGTTTCCGGATTTCAGACAATTAATTAGATTTTTAAGAAATTCGCTACAGCGGCACCATTTTTTGTTTGCTTTTTTTGCTGCAAAACAAAGTAAAGTCCCGTGCGGCGTGAGCGCTTGAACAAGGAGAAAAATTTTTGCCGGGCAATAGTGATTTTGTATAAAATATCTTACTTCTGAAATTCCCTTATAATTGCAAAGCAATTAGTTATTTTAGCTCATTCAGTGTAAATGAAAAAACGGCGGTTAAGAAAAGTAATTAATCTTGCAACAAATCAGGCCTTAAGCTTTTTGTCCTGTCAAGTGATTGTTCATATTTCCATAATTCAATTTCTTTTTCGTTCCCAGAGAGAAGAATTTCAGGCACTTTCCACCCCTTGTAATCAGCAGGGCGGGTGTAAACAGGTGGAGCGAGCAGGTTGTCCTGAAATGAGTCTGTTAGTGCGCTGGTTTCATCCGATATTGCGCAGGGGATTAATCTCACAATACAATCTGTAATAACTGCGGCAGCCAGTTCTCCTCCTGTCATTACATAATCGCCAATTGAAATTTCCCGTGTAATAAGATGATCGCGCACGCGCTGGTCAACTCCCTTGTAATGTCCGCAAAGTATTATAATATTTGTAAGTGTTGAAAATTGGTTAGCCATGTTCTGACTGAATTTTTCGCCATCGGGACTAAGGTAAATTATTTCATTATAAACTCTTTCGGACTTAAGTTTAGAAATAATATGGTCAATCGGCTCAATCATCAAAACCATACCCGGTTCCCCGCTAAATGCGTAATCATCAACCCTTTTGTGCTTGCCGGTGGCATAATCCCGAATATTGTGAACTACAATTTCAACCACACCAAACTCCCTGGCTCTTTTCATTATTGAATTAGAAAGGGGGCTTTCTAAAAGATCGGGTAGTATGGTTAGTATATCAATCCGCATTTTTGTCAATTAATAATTATTGCAATGTTAGTAATTTCTTTAAGCTTAATCAATTCCTTTAGTGATGCAAATATTGTATAAAAATCCACAGGTTTTAAAGTTTGTTCAGTTGCAAAGCGACAAATTGACATTGTAATCCCAAGGCAGACTGACAAAACGACACTAAACTACTTTCTTTTAACAATGGCACAGGATTTGAAATTACAGAACGGAAATAAAATGTTAAATTCTAAAACTATAAAATTATGACAATCTTAAATTTTCGTAAACCAGGTGAAATAAGAAGGGATTTTCCTCTTACTTCAAAAATTATGAACAACATGTTTGATGGGATGCTGTTCAACCGTTTTTCTTCCGATGGATGGGATGTTTTTCCCAAAACCAATGTTATTGAAAGCAAATCCGAATATATACTTCAGATTGCAGTGCCCGGAATGGAAAAAGACAACTTTAGCATTAGCATTGAAAAGGACCTGATGGTTCTAACAGTCATAAATGATGAGACCTCCGGCGAAGAAATCAATTATTTGCGCAGGGAATTTGATTATGCCTCGTTTAAAAGGAATTATAACCTTCCTGAAGAGGTTGACAGTGAAAGGATTTCTGCAAGCTATGAAAATGGTATTCTTACCATTAAGTTGGGAAAAAAAGATTTCGCAGTAGTTCAGCCTCCGAAAAACATTGAAATAAAGTAATCGAATAGCTAGTATTTTAAGTTTATAAGAGCCGGGATAATAAATATTCCGGTTTTTTTTATAATTATCAGCTTAAACCAGCCAAAACTATTTGTCATTTAATGCTTAATGGTTATTTTCGTAACTTTGAAATAAATATAATATTCAGATAACTTGAGGATGTTATTGATTTGCTATATAAAATATTAATTGCCCGGCTCTGATTGAGCCGTTCAGAAACCTGTGTTTCTGAAAATATGAAAATAAATGCCATGATTGAAAACCACAAACCAAATTTAACAGGAAAAGAGCCTTTAGGCGAAAATAAAAATTTGCGGTCTGAACAAATGAATGAAACCCCAAGTAACAGGAACATTCAGACTTTTGGCGATTCCTCTGAAATTTCAACTGAAAAAGAGGAGCGGGAAAAGGAATTGTTACCCGATGACTATAAATCTTCTCAGGAAAATACTATTGATGGCATTGAAGAAAATAGGCTGGAAACTGAAGATCATTCAGAAGATATAACGGTTATAAAGAGCATGCTTTCTGGCGAAGATGAAGCCGACGCAATAGTAGCCATTGAAAAAGGAAAGGAAGAGGATATTATTCTCCCGATTCCGGAGGCACAAACTGAGGAGCAATCTTTGCCACCATCTCGCATCGATTATTCAATACTTTCAAAAACCCAGCTTATAAAGGAATTTGAATTTCTTTTGGAATCAAAGCATATTAATGCCATTCGTAACGAAGTTGAAAATCTCAAGATAAATTTTTATAAACGTCATAAATTTGAGCTTGAGAAAAAAAGAAAACAATTCTATGAAGAAGGAGGAGCTGTTGATGACTTTCAGCCTGAACCCGATGAGTTGGAGTCAAACTTTAAGGAACTCTATAAAAATTACCGACTTTTAAAAGCTGTTCACAACAGAGAGCTGGAAGATCAGAAACTTGACAATCTTCAGTACAGACAAAAATTACTTGAAGAATTAAAGGAATTGGTTACTCGGAAGGAAGATATAAACAGAACCTTTCAGGAATTCCGTGAATTACAAAAAAAGTGGCGGCTGGCAGGAATGATTCCCCAACATGCCGTAAAAGATATGTGGGAAAACTACAACTTATATGTTGAGCAGTTTTACGATCATATTAAAATTAATAAAGAACTCAGAGATCTTGATTTAAAGAAAAACCTTGAAGCAAAAATTGCCCTTTGCGAAAAAGCAGAAGAATTAATACTTGAGCCATCCATTTTAAATGCTTTTCGGATTCTTCAGAGGTACCATGACCAATGGAGGGAAATCGGCCCTGTGCTGCAAGATCAGAAGGAAGTAGTATGGGAAAGATTCAAGGAAATTACCTACCAGATAAATAAAAAGCATCAGGAGTATTACGATGGCCTTAGAGATGCCCAAAAAAGAAACTTCGAAGCAAAGACCTTACTATGTGAAAAAGCTGAAACAATTGGAAATATTGAGTTTAAGTCGATTACGAATTTGGAGCGACTTACAAAAGAAATGCTTGAACTTCAGAAGGTTTGGAAAACAATTGGCTTTGCCCCCAAGAAAGACAACAGTAAAATTTACCAAAGATTCCGTAGTGCATGTGATGTTTTTTTTACCAGAAAAAGGGATTACAATGCCATAACCAAGGATTTTATGGACGAAAATTATCAGAAGAAACTCGATTTGTGTTTGCACGCCGAGTCAATGCAAACAAGTACAGATTGGAAGAAAACTACTGATGAGCTTATTTCTCTTCAGAAAAAATGGAAAGAAATTGGGCCGGTTCCCCGAAAATATCACGATAGTCTTTGGAGAAGATTCAGACAAGCATGCGATAATTTTTTTAACAGTAAATCCGAACATTTTTCATCTATTGAATCAAAATATGAGGAAAATTTAAAGAAAAAAACCGAGATTATAGAAAAAATTGAGCAATTCGATTCCTCCGGCAATTTCAATGAAACATTGAATAAAATTAAGAATTTGCAACGGGAATGGACCGAAATCGGCTATGTTCCCATGAAATCAAAGGAAGAAATTCAAAAAAGATACCGTAATGCCCTTGACAGGCATTTTGAGAGTCTTAAAATTGATGATGAAAGGAAAAACTTGCTCAAGTTTAAGCACAAACTTGACTCCATGGTTTCAATACCTAATGTTTCTAGTAAAATAAATTATGAACGCGACAAATACGTTGCTAAGCTAAAGCAACTTGAATCTGATATTGTGCTTTGGGAAAACAACATTGGTTTTTTTGCAAAAAGCAAAAATGCTGAAATAATGGTAAATGAATTTAAACAAAAAATTGAGCAGGGGAAAGTTCAAATAAAATTTCTGGAAGAAAAAATCAATATGATTGACGAATTAGATTCAAAGATTTAGGAAATAGAATATAAAACTTGCCTTCCTTATAATTTTGAATAATTTATCTTTCATGTTTCATTAAAAGTCGCCCTTAATCAATCACAGTATTTTCTGAAACTGAAATTGTTGCATAAATTTTCTACTTGAAAATTAATTTCTTTATTTTGCCGGAGTTTTTTAATTTTTAACATTTTTCCTCTGTGCCATCCAAAAAATATATTTTTGTAACCGGCGGAGTAACCTCCTCGCTTGGAAAAGGAATAATTTCGGCTTCACTTGCTAAATTGCTTCAGGCACGGGGATATTCCGTTACCCTTCAAAAACTCGATCCATACATTAATATAGATCCGGGCACATTAAATCCATATGAGCATGGAGAATGCTTTGTTACAGAAGATGGGGCTGAAACAGACCTTGACCTGGGGCACTATGAAAGGTTTTTAAATATACCTACTTCGCAGGATAACAATGTAACCACCGGAAGAATTTATCTGTCAGTTATAAATAAAGAGCGTAGGGGAGATTACCTTGGGAAAACAGTTCAGATAATCCCTCATATTACTGATGAAATAAAGAGGAGGATAAAAATTTTAGGGACAAAAAATAAATTTGATTTTGTAATTACTGAAATTGGAGGTACGGTAGGCGATATTGAGTCGCTGCCATATATTGAAGCAATACGGCAGCTAAAATGGGAACTTGGTCCTACCAACTGCCTGGTAATTCACCTCACACTTGTACCATTCCTATCCGCTGCCCGCGAACTTAAAACCAAACCAACTCAGCACTCGGTAAAATTATTACTTGAAAATGGTATTCAACCTGATATTTTAGTATTAAGGACTGAAAAGCACCTAAACCAGGAAATCAGGGGTAAGGTTGCATTGTTTTGCAATGTTGACATCAGCTCTGTTATTGAATCAATTGATGTTTCGTCGATTTATGAAGTACCCCTGTTAATGTTGAAGGAACAACTTGATATTACTGTTTTGCGTAAAACTGCTATGACCGTGGGGGAAACTCCGCAATTAACAGGTTGGAACGATTTTGTTCAGAAATTAAAAAATCCAAAGATTACAGTCGATATAGCACTTGTAGGTAAATATGTTGAATTGCAGGATTCTTATAAATCTATTATGGAATCTATTGTTCATGCCGGTGTGGTGAACAATTGCAGGGTAAAGCTGCACAGCATACATTCGGAGCGCATTACCGAATTAAATGTGACCGAACTTTTATCTAAAATGAAGGGTGTTTTGGTAGCTCCCGGTTTTGGCGACAGAGGAATAGATGGCAAGATTTTTGCTGTTAAATATGCAAGAGAAAATAATATTCCCTTTTTTGGTATATGCCTGGGTCTTCAATGTGCTGTTATAGAATTTGCACGTAATGTTCTGGGATTGAATAGTGCGCACTCTACCGAAATGGATCATAAAACACCCCATCCTGTCATTGATTTGATGGAGGAACAAAAACGTATTACAGACAAGGGCGGAACAATGCGATTAGGAGCGTATTTATGCAAGGTAAAAGAAGGAACTCTAACTTATGAGGCCTACAAAAGTACAGAAATTATGGAAAGGCACCGGCATAGGTATGAATTTAACAACTATTACCTTCCTGCTTTTGAAAAGGCCGGAATGATTTCTACGGGTATAAACCCAGATACCAACCTTGTTGAAATTATGGAATTCAGGAATCACAAGTGGTTTATTGGTGTTCAATTTCACCCTGAATATAGAAGTACCGTATTAAATCCTCACCCGCTATTTATTAACTTTGTGAAAGCCACCATAAATTAAACACAGGAATTTATTAACAATATAATATTTAACATAGAATGGACAGAAATTCGATTATTGGTATTGTCATTATTGTAGTGATACTTTTTGTTTTTAGTTTAATTAATCAACCATCGCAGGAAGAAATCGAGGCAGCAAGACGAAAGCAGGATTCCATAGAATTGGTAAACAGACAATTGGCTGAAAAACAATTACAAGAGCAGAAACCATTAGAGGCCAACGGAGAACCCGAAATGCAAATATTATCCGAAGAGGATAAAGCTTTGGAACTGCGTGATCAATTCGGGTATTTTGCCGGGGCAGTTGAAGGCGAAAACGAATTTTTTATTTTAGAGAATAATCACATTAAAATTAAAGTCTCATCCAGAGGGGGAAGAATTTATTCTGCACAAATCAAAGATTATCAGACCTGGGATTCTATGCCACTTATTCTATTTGAGGGTGATGAAAACTTTTTTGGGCTGAATTTTTTTGCACAAAACCGGAATATCTCGACTAATGAACTTTTCTTTGAACCAATTGGAGAAACCAATAATTTATTTGCATTAGATAAACCGGTGACTCTGACAATGCGGCTTGCCGCCGGCGATAACCGCTTTATCGACTACAAATATACGCTTGAACCCAACAGTTTTGTGGTTCAATATGATATTGAACTTTCCGGCATTTTTGGTCTAATGGGTGGTAACCAGCACTATATTGATTTAAAATGGCAGATTAATGTCCCCGGCCAGGAAAAGGGAGCCCTTAATGAGAAAAATTTCACAACTATTTATTATAAGCTGTTGGGCAATGAAATCGATTTTCTTCCTGAACGGAAAGATTCTGCCCGCGAAGAAATACTCTCAAGGTTAACCTGGGTGGCATTTAAACAGCAGTTTTTCTCTTCGGTGCTTATAGCCGATGAAAATATGGAAAGCGTGCTTGTTGAAAAAACAAAGTTTAGTGAGGGCGATTATATTGCCAATTTCAATGCCGAAATCCGACTTCCGATAGAAAATGCACCTACAGATGTTATCCCGCTGCAATTTTATTTCGGCCCAAACCATTTTACTATTCTCAGGAAAGTTTCAAAGGAATTTGAGACAAAAGCCAACTACAATCCTCAGTTGGAAAAACTTATCCCCCTGGGGTGGGGAATTTTTGGATGGGTAAACAGATTTCTTGTAATTCCTGTATTCAACTTCCTTGAAAGGTATATTACCAATTATGGAATTATCATTTTACTGCTAACCATAATTATTAAAATCATAATTTTCCCACTAACATATAAATCATATATTTCTACGTCGAAAATGCGGGTACTCAAACCTCAGATAGATGAGATTAATGAGAAAATACCCAAGGATAAAACGCTTGAAAGGCAACAAGCCACTATGAATCTTTATAAAAAGGCGGGGGTGAACCCTATGGGTGGCTGTTTGCCAATGCTTATTCAACTGCCTATACTTTTCGCCATGTTCAAGTTTTTCCCAACTGCCTTTGAACTCAGGCAGGAGAGTTTCTTGTGGGCAACCGATCTTTCAACCTATGATTCTATTTTGAATTTGCCCTTTACAATTCCCTTTTACGGTAGCCATGTGAGTTTATTCACACTCTTAATGACCATTTCAACTATTATTTACACCAAGATGAACAGCCAGATGACAGCCGGTTCAAATCAGATTCCTGGTATGCAAACTATGATGTACATGATGCCAATTATGTTTCTGTTTATTTTTAACAGTTACACTTCGGCACTAAGCTATTATTATTTTCTTGCCAACGTAACAACATTTGCCCAAATAGCAATAATAAAAAGGTTTGTAAATGATGATGATTTACTTAAGAAATTGAATGATAACAAGAAAAAGCCTGTAAAAAAATCGAAATTTCAGGCCAAGCTCGAGGAAATGGCCAAGCAAAAAGCATCTAAGCCAAAGAAGAAGTAATACAAAAAGGCAGTTTGAAAAAATTCAAATTGCCTTTTTTACTTTTAATTGCAAAAATGTAAATTGGAATATTTTGGTATAGGCTATGATTGTTCACTTGTAAAGCCATTTGATATTACTTTATCTTGCAGGCACCTTTGATAGCTTTTGACACCGACAATAATCCTGAACAAAACCTCCATTTCATTTTTAGTTATAAATTTAGCCCAAATTACGCAATTAAAACAAAAAACTTAATTTTAAATTGTAATCCTTATTATATAACGGATACAGCTATTTTCAAACTTGCTTCGCTCAAACAGCCCGGATTTTTTAAGCCAATTTATCTGATTTTATTAAAGTAATTTCCCTGAGGCGGAAAGAACTCCTGAAAATTTAAGGCGTTCTATTAACATTTATTTAATTGTAAACTTCAGGATTTAATTAAAATTAACCTGACAGTAGCGTAAAACATTCTAAATCGGCAATTTCAATTTCACTTTTTTTTTGCGAAATTTGTGTTTATGGAACCAATCTAATAATAATCTATCCTGCAAATACTCTAACGCTAAATTTGGGGTTTAAGCAAAAGCATGAATCTTCAAACTTCTTTATGCAAATTTTCAAGCTTTGTCATTAAGGCAACCATTTTAATAGCTGTAAAGGCGGCTTCATCCCCCTTGTTGCCATGTTTTCCACCTGAACGATCAATTGCTTGTTGCATTGTATTGCAAGTAAGAACCCCAAAAATAAAGGGTATGCCAAATGCTTGATTCAAATCGGCTATACCCTTTGTAACGCCCTGACAAATATAATCAAAATGGGGTGTTTCACCTTGTATTACACAGCCAAGACAAATTACGGAGTCGGGTTCCCAGTATTCAGCCATAAATTGCGCCCCAAGAGTCAGTTCAAAACTTCCGGGAACATATTCAACTTTAATATTTTCTTCTAATGCGCCATGGTTTATTAAGGTTTTAATCGCACCTTCCAGTAGTTTTCCGGTTATTTCATGGTTCCACTCGGCCACAACAATTGCGAATTTCATGCCTGATGCGTCAGGAATGGCTAAAAAATCGTGTTGCGAAAGATTTATTTTTTTTGTGCCCATACTTTGTTTGTTTTACGCAAAAATAAAAACTCTTTTTCCGAATTGAAAAAAGAGTTTCTGAATATTTATATTATTTGGCTTATTTTTTCTTCAATAACTCAGCCCGTGCTATATATTTTGCAATCTGCCTGCCTTCAAATGATTCAGGGTATTTTTCTTCAATAGTTTGGTATGCTTGCAGTGCTTCCCTGTAGTTCCCCAACTCTTCTAACGCCTGTCCGGCCTTCATAAGATAAATTGGACTTGTAAAATTATTGGGGCGTTTATTCGCAGCTCTTAAATAGGATTCGGCAGCCTTTTCAAGTTCATTCAATTCTGCATAAGCATCACCCATCGCGCCTAAAGCTATTGATGATATCATTAAGTCTCTTGAATGGAAATTTTTTAGGTGTTCAATAGCTTTTTCATACTGGCCTAAATGCAAAAAACTAATTCCGGCATAATAATATGCAAGATTGGCACTTTTTGTGGTACCATAGGCATCAATAATAGTTAAAAAGCCCGGAAAAAGTCCGTCGCCTTCCAGCGCAAGTTTGAATGAATCTTTTTCAAAGTATCTTTCTGCAACATACATTTGCTGCCTGGCTTCTTCTTCGAGTGGGGCAACATATAAATGCCTGAAACCTAAATATCCGAGCACAACAATGGCTATTGCAACGACAATAATTGTCAGGCTTTTCTGGTTTTCCTCAATATAATGTTCTGTTTTAGTGAGCAAATTCTCTGTAGATTCAACTATCTCTTCGCTTGCTACTTCTGCTTTCTTTTTTGTCATAAATTTTTTTTATCTGAAAAAGTCTTGCAAAATTAATTTTATTTTCCGGTTTAACCGAATAAAATTTAATCTTTTTCCCGCAATAACATGTGTTTTTGGTAAGGTTGTTTTAAAGGTTTATATTATTTGTTAATTGTTTAAAAATATTATTAAAGCAGCAGGGATATTTGTATTTTTAACCAATGTTTGGCCTTGTAATATGTATCTGAAAAAATTGTCTCTTATAAATTTTAAAAACTACCAATCGCTTGAGCTTGAGTTTAGTTCAAGAATAAATTGTATTGTTGGCGACAATGGAGTTGGAAAAACAAACCTGCTCGATGCAATATATTATTTATCGCTGTGCAAGAGCTATTTCAATTCAATTGATACCCAAAACATAATGTACAACCAGGAACTGTTTGTCATTCAAGGCGAATATGAAAGGCTTGAAGAAATTGAGAATATTTACTGCGGCGTAAAACAAAATACAAAAAAACAATTTAAGAGAAACAGGAAGGATTATTCAAAACTTTCGGATCATATTGGCTTACTTCCTATTGTGATGATTTCGCCTAATGACGGCGAGCTAATTGCCGGGGGAAGCGAAGAACGCCGGAAATTTATGAATGGAGTGGTTGCCCAGTATGATAAGGGTTTCCTCGAGAATTTAATCGCGTACAATCGTGCGCTTACGCAAAGAAATGCCGTTTTGAAAGATTTTGCAAAAAGAAAGGTATTTGAAAAAGAACTATTGGAAATTTGGGATGAGCAATTAATTCCTCCGGGAGAACGTATTTACAAAGCAAGATTGGAATTTATTGAAAAATTGTTGCCTATTTTTCAAAAAAATTATGAATTTGTTTCGCTTGGTAGGGAGAAAACCATGCTGATTTATGAATCGCAGTTGCACAGGCAATCATTTGAACAGCTCCTTAAGAATTCACTTGAAAAGGACATGATTTTGCAGTTTACTACCCAGGGAATACATAAAGATGATTTGATTCTGAATTTGGGAGACAACCTTATACGAAAAACCGGTTCTCAGGGCCAGCAAAAAACTTATCTTATCGCGTTAAAACTTGCGCAGTTTGATTTTATGCGATACCTGAACGGCTTTAAACCAATTTTACTTTTCGATGATTTGTTCGACAAACTTGATCCATCAAGAGTAAAGCAATTGCTTGCACTTGTAGCTGAAAACCATTTCGGACAGATTTTTATTACCGATACAAACCGCCAGAGAATAGAGGCAATTCTTTCGGAAGTTCCCATTCAGTTTAAATTTTACACAATTAAGAATGGAAATGTGGAAGTTTCCGGAAATTAAAATGAAATATGAGTAAAAATGATATTCAAAAACTTTCTCAGGTTATAGGCGATTACCTGAAAGTATTAAGAATTGATAAAAAGGTTCAGGAAGCCAGGTTAATTAGAAACTGGGAAACCGTAATGGGCAAAACAATTGCAAGAGATACCGAGAGTATCTATATCAAAAACGGTACACTCTACTTAAAGCTCAAATCCCCCGTACTGCGTAATGAATTACTTATGGGGAAAAGCAAAATGCTTACACTTCTTAACGAAGGTTATAATGAACCTGTTATAAAAGATGTGATTTTTAGATAATAACCCGAGCTTACAATTGTACAACTTTTTAATGAACAATGAATGAAATAGTTGGATTATAAAATTTGACAATAATGATTGAATTTTTATTAATGCTAATAATTTTTGGTTTACTTGATAGTCTTAACCCGTTTTCAATAGGGCTGCAAATTATTTTACTTCCCCTGGTAAAAAAGAAGTATGATGCAATTTGGTATATTACCGGTGTATTTTTGACAAATTTAATAGGTGGGTTAATAATATATACTGGAATTGATATTATAATTGAAAATTTGTTTTCTGAAGTTGATTTTTCGGCAATGCCGTATCCACTAGTTCAATTTGGTTTTGGCATATTACTTTTTACTTATATTATAATTGAAATTTTTACCAAAAGAAAAAATAAAATACCAATAGAAAAATATTATTCAATAACTCCTTTTTCGCTATTATTTTTAGGAGTTTCCGGCACCTTGTTTGAATTGCCTACTGCTCTTCCTTATCTGGCAATATTAGAAAAAGCAACCGAGTTACAATTGTCAATTTTGCAATTACTTCCATTATTAGTTTTATATTGTATTATTTATTTGCTCCCAATGTTAATTATTCAAATTACCTTTATTATTGCTCAAGAAAAAATATTGCCCAAATTATTAAGAATTAAAACATGGTTTGATAGATATAATAAAATTATAATTATTTGTATATGTTCTTTGTTAGCCTTGTTGTTAATTATTGACAGTATATTTTCATTTTCAGGAAATTCATTTATTTGGTAGTTTTGAGGCTTTTTAATTCATATAAATATTGCCACAACTAATTAGTTTTGTACATATTTAAACCAACCTTAATTAAAAGTTTGAACAAGGCAAGAATAAAATGTACAATAACATTTAAGTCCTTGAAAAAATCTTTATTAGGTTTATTTTTCAAGCTGCACAGGCTTTTTATTGAAGGAAAATAATGGTATAAAAAATGCCGCTGCGGCAGTGATTTTTTTTAATCAGCTTGATTACCTGAAATCTGGCAATTCACTTTACTTAAACTGTTCGTGTTTTTTACCGCTGTTTTACCTGATTTTATTTGCGGGAATTCCATAAAGCTAAACTAACTTCAGGCAATACAAGGCGTTATATTAATAGTGATATTATTGTACCTTTGTTTTTTATTAGAATTTTACCAGACAGTAATAATACAATGGTAAAGAACCGTCGTTATTAAACTATTTATTATGAAGAAGACTGATATTAAGCCTGTTGATGTTTTTTCTGGTTCTCTTCTGGAGGCCGAAATGGTCAAAAGTTTGTTGCTAAACTGTGAAATTGCGGCCTATCTCAAAGATGAGAATATCGGTACTTTGGCGCCATGGTACACAGGCCCCGGCGGTTATGGTTCAGTAAAAGTAGTTGTATCTAATCAGGATTTTGATAAAGCCAAAATTATTGTTGAAGATTACGAAAAGAAAATAGCAAAATAATAAGTAGAACCATATAAATACTTTCTCCTGCCTTACATCGAATAGTGTTATAATTTTGTTTGGTGTTTGGTAACATGTAACTGAATCTGGCACGAAGAAAAATTGAGTATCTGCGAAATTAATCGGAGTGCGCAATGGTATTGAAATTTAATGATTTATAAATCAATAACATAGAAAGTTATAAAAATGGCAACAAAAATAATTCCATTTGTAATTATATTGTTTGCATTTTGCTTAAACATAAATTAATATACCTTTAAAGTAAAATCGGCCTATATGAAATTTAGATGTAATACATTTGATATAGCGGCTGGATTTGCTTGGCAAGGATTGAATTTATATGAAAAAGATTGGACAAGTTTAAATCTGATTAATGCAATAAAATCACGGGAGAAATATTTCCCTGGACTTGGATATTTGAATTTTCTTGGAATACATGGGTTTTCAATTTTTAAAGATATTAAATTTTTGCAATTCAAAAGAAAACTTATACCATGCGATTAATATTAAATATGGATATTGCCATATATAGAATCAGTATTATGGCGGAATAGAAACTGATTTGGGAAATTGGGTTTTTGCTTAAACTATTGGTTTTCTGAAAAAATTCAAATTAATTTGCAAACGGGATTTCTATTCACTCAACAGCACTCCTGACTCCTTTTAGTATTGGCCTTACCCTAATCATGGTCGGTGCAAATGAATAATTAATCTCAAATATATTTCATCAAACCTGTTTATCAATTCACATATTTTCAACCGAACATAGAATGGAAAAACCAACTTTCAGGGAAGCATTAAAATTCTGGACTAAACTCGGGTTTATAAGTTTTGGAGGCCCTGCCGGACAAATTGCCATAATGCACGAATTTCTGGTTGACAAAAAAAAATGGATTAGCGACAGCAAATTTATGCACGCTTTAAATTATTGCATGATTCTGCCAGGACCCGAAGCACAGCAGTTGGTCACATACATTGGCTGGTTACTTCATGGTACATGGGGCGGCCTTGCAGCTGGAATATTGTTTGTGTTGCCGTCAATGTTTATATTACTCGCATTAAGTATCGGATATGTTACTTTCGGAAGCATTCCGTGGATTTATGCAATGTTCAACGCACTTAAGCCGGCTGTAATAGCAATAGTTGTTCTTGCACTAATTAAAATCGGGAAAAGATCCCTGTTAGGTCCTTTTCATTATTTTGTTGCTATTGCAGCCTTCATTTGTATATTTATTTTTAATATTTCTTTTCCATTAATTATTCTGGGAGCCCTTATTATTGCAACATTGACAAGACAATTTTTTCCTGATTTTTTTGCCAAAGGCAACAACAACTCAGTACAAAAGAATGTTGATGAATCAAGCTATTATATTAACAGAACTACTATTGCACCCAACACAGGGTTCAATTTATTTAGATTTGGTAAACAGATAGGCATTACTTTGTTGCTTTGGACTATTCCTTTGGTTGGATTTTACTTTTTAACAAGCGACTTTGAATTTTGGAAAAAATTATCGGTTTTCTTTACCCAAGCTGCTTTTGTAACATTTGGCGGGGCCTATGCAGTTTTACCATATGTAGCCCAGGTAAGTGTAGAAAAATTTAACTGGCTAACCAATTTACAAATGATAGACGGTCTTGTATTGGGCGAAACTACTCCGG
>BBPF01005456.1_pt1 | contig 23098 bp, 20 predicted proteins | sample 1343921 | NCBI WGS metagenome assembly BBPF01 (sample SAMD00019090, study PRJDB2971) | groundwater metagenome | isolation source: The Cedars highly-alkaline
ATTTTCTGGAATTCTTCAGGATAATATTTTTTTAAATCATAATCTGTTGCAGGGTTGTGCTCCAACAATATTTGGTTTGCATGCCTGGCCATTTCAAATAATTCATCAATAGAGTTAAGACCAATGCCATGAATATCAGCTAAACAATTTTGCTGCTGGTTGAGCACAAAATCAATTACTTTTGATACTAACTCTTGTTTATCGGAAAAGTACCGGTAAAGGGTTTTTTTTGATATTCCAAGCTCCTTGGCTATATCGTCCATGGTAACGCTTTTTATACCGTATTTTCGATATAAAATACTAACTCTTTCCAGGATATTTATAGTTTCATTTTGCATAATGCTTTTAATGACCTAAAAAGTCGCAAATATAAAACAAAATTACACCCGGGAAACTTAAAAAATGTTAATAGTTTTTAGGTGTTATTGTTTCTTGAAAATATTGTCACCAAACCGACTACTATAATAGCAAAAGGCCAGAATAATTTTCCATGATTCAGATTTACATTAACTAAATCAGGAATTAGGAAATAGACGCCAATGGATGCAATAATTATTCCTGCGGTTTTGTTTTTTTCGGTCACAAAAAATACCACTCCTAGTCCAATCAGGAGGGTTTTCCAAGAGAATAAATCAGGATGAACCAACAAAATTTCCAGATTGCTTAATAGAAAAATTGCACCGACTAAAATTAAAAAAATGCCTAAAATCAGATTTTTTGATTTTTTAATTTTTTCCATAATTATCAACTTATATAATTTTCAGCATAAAGGATAATAATTCGCCCCAAAAATATTTAATAATGATTTATGTTTTTAAGGTTTGCCGACGAATGGCTGTTTTTTACCGGCGAAATTTTCCTTTATTTCATAAATTCCGAACCGTTCAGACACAGAAAAACTTTAACTTTGTTAGTTTTGAAAATAATTTAAAACAAAGCCATTTTTATGGAAATTAATAAGTTGTTAGACTTATTGAACGAAATGGGAGATAAAAAATCCCTCCCTTTCATGGCTAAATATGGAATTAATGCCGAAAATGCTCTGGGTATTAAAATACCCGCCCTAAGAAAATTATCATGTCAAATTGGTAAAAATCATCAATTAGCCATTCAATTGTGGGCAGAAAATTATCACGAAGGCAAAATACTTGCTTCAATGCTTGCTAGTCCTTCGGAATCCACGCCACAATTGATGGATTTATGGAATAAGAGTTTTAACTCATGGGATTTGTGCGACCAGTGTTGCATGAACCTGTTTGAAAAAACTGCTTTTGCATGGGGAAAGGCAGTTGATTGGTGCAATAGGGAGCCGGAATTTGAAAAACGCGCCGGGTATGTTTTAATTTCCAGGCTTGCCGTTAGCGACAAAAATGCACCTGATGAAAAATTTGAACAATTTTATCCACTTCTTCTAACGGGCTCAACCGACCAACGTAATTTTGTTAAGAAGGCAGTTAACTGGGCAATACGGCAAATTGGGAAAAGAAATGTTCTTCTGAATAAAAAAATGATAGCGCTGAGTTTGCAGTTATTAGGAACAGACAACAGTACTGCCCGATGGATAGCTACCGATGCAATGAGAGAACTAAAAAGTGATGCAGTTCAAAACAGGCTCAGAAAAAAGGAAAATAAGAACTTATTGGTTAAACAGTTTGCTGAATGAATTCCACGGAAAAACTCATATTTGTCCTTACAGTACATAATGTTCTTGGTGTGCTTATTGAACCCTTTATGGTTTCGGTACACGACAACAGTCAGTTTTTATATGGTTTAAAAAAGGTAAATGCAAGTAATGTTGGAGATTATTCAACCAAACTTCAGGATAGCGAAAAATCAGCCCTTATTATTATTGATGAATACAGGGAAGAAAATCTTGTAAAACAATTTTGCAAAAAGAGGATTGTTCCCAAAGAATTCTATAAAGAAATTACCGATGAGAGATTTCACAAGATAATAAGGCCGTGGATTGAAAAAAGAATTGTAAACTGCCTTGATATACTGTCTTTATCTGGTATTCCTGTATATTTTAGAGGAAAGAAAAAAGATCCTCTGGCAGAAACAAAAATATTAATAAATAAATGTAAGGCAGAAATTATTCTGAATTTTGAAAAGCTTGAAAATGAAACGCGTTATTACCTAACTCCTGCCTGTGAAAATAAAGAAATTATACTTTTTCATGAAACCTCATTGCTTATTACGCGAAAGCCATGCTATGCATTTTTGGGAAGAGCCATATATAAATTTAATCCAGGTTTTGACGGGAACAAGTTATTGCCATTTTTCAGAAAAGAATTTATTGTAATACCCGGTAAAAATGAAAAAGAATTTTACAAAACTTTTGTTACTAATGCAATTTTAGATCACAGAATAAGGCACAGCGGATTTGAAATAGAAAACCGGACGGAAGAGCTAAAACCTGTACTTAAATTAGAAAACACACTTGATAGAAACCCGGCCCTGGCATTATATTTTAATTATGGGAAGGAACAAATAATCTCACCTTTTCAGAAAAATAAGTTAGTTTCTCTTGTAAGTGAAACACCGTTTAAATTTGTAATAACAGAACGCGATTTAGTAAAAGAAGAATCTGTTAAATCTGCCTTATTGAATGCCGGGTTAAAAAATACTAATGGAAATTTTTATCATGTTAATCAGGAAACCGGCGAATTCAATCCCTATTATCATTTATTCGAGTGGGTTAATAAAAATCATTCTATAATTGAACAAAACAATATTGAAATTATTAACCAAACAGGTTATTTTTTTGGTAAAATAAATGTAACAGTTGAACTTGTAGAGGGCAATGATTGGTTCGATATAATGGCTGTTGTGAAATTTGGTGACTTTATTGTTCCTGTTTTGCAGTTAAAAAAATATATTTTAAACAATATTAGGGAGTATCCATTACCTGACGGAAGCATAGCCTTTCTGCCTGAAGAATGGTTTTCAAGGTTTAGGGAGGTACTCATGCTTGGCGGTAAAGAAGGAACTGCGATAAGGATTAAAAAGCATCAGTTTGCACTGTTAGAAAAAATAAATTTATCAGAGAATCAAAAATACCAGAAGGTGTTTGAACACCTGCGGTTAAAAAACCTGAAAATCAATTATACCCAGCCGCGTGGATTGACAGCATCTTTGAGGCCATACCAGGAAAAAGGATTTTCATGGCTTTATTTTCTTTATAAAAACAATCTCGGAGGATGTTTGGCTGATGACATGGGATTGGGGAAAACTATCCAGGTTCTTGCCCTGTTGCTGAAAATAAAAGAGGAGGCCTTTGCAGGTGAGAAAATTTTTTTTTCGGGCAATTTACAGTTAAGCCTGTTTGAGGGCGAAGACAACCATCCACCTGCGCAAACTTCTCTAATAGTAATGCCCCTTTCTCTCGTTTATAACTGGGAAGGCGAAATAAGAAAATTTGCACCTTCGCTCAGGTATTTTAAACAAGTAGGTACAAACAGAATACAAACCAATTCCGAGTTTTATAATTATGATGTTATTCTAACCACTTATGGAATTATTCGTAATGATCTGGAACTTTTCAGGGAAGTTCAATTCAACTATATAATTCTTGATGAAAGTCAGTTTATAAAAAACCCTGAGTCAAAAGCGTTTAGTGCTATTAAATCACTTAATTCGGAACACCGCATAGTTCTCACCGGAACACCTGTAGAAAACTCCCTAACCGATTTGTGGTCGCAATTTTCCTTTATTAACCCGGGGCTTTTAGGAAGCCTGAGCTATTTCAAAAACGAATATGTTATTCCTATTGAAAAACAAAACAGTGAAGCAATAAAGGAAAATCTGAAACAACAAATAGAGCCTTTTATTTTGCGTCGCACCAAAAAAGTTGTAGCAAAAGAACTACCCGATCTAATTGAAAAAGTACACTACTGTGAAATGTTGCCAGAACAGAAAAGCCTCTATGAAACAAAGAAATCGGAAATAAGAAACAGGATTTTTGAAAATATGGAAGGGCTTAACCAGCCTGGTATAAAAATAGAGATCCTGCAGGCTTTAATGCAACTGAGGTTACTTGCAAACCATCCTGAGCTAACTTCAACCGGAACAAGCATTGATTCGGGTAAATTTGATGAAGTAATCAGAAATATTGAAAACCTGATGGCTGAGGGTCACAAAGTTCTTATATTTTCTCAGTTTGTTAAACATCTGAATATTTTTAGGAACTGGTTCGACAAGCACCAAATTACATATTCATACCTTACGGGGGAGCTAAATGATAAAATCAGAAAATTGGTTATTCAGGAGTTTCAGTCAAATAAGCAAAATCAATTATTTCTGATAAGTCTAAAAGCCGGCGGAGTAGGGCTGAACCTGACATCGGCCGATTATGTATTTATATTAGATCCATGGTGGAATCCTTCTGTTGAAAAACAAGCTATTAGCAGGGCGCACAGGATTGGGCAAACAAAGAATGTAATCTCCTACAAGTTTATAACCAAGGATACCATAGAGGAAAAGATTCTAAATCTTCAGCAAAGGAAGGAAAAGTTAGTCACAGATTTTATAAACAGCAATAACCCCTTCAAAAATTTTTCGGAAAAAGAAATTAAAGAGCTTTTTGATTGAAAAATAATGAAAGAATTTGAAGCCTTTTGGCACATTCCTGAACCATTTATATTGAATTGCTGGAAACATCATTTGGGCTTTATAAGGCACAACTTATCCCAATTCATTGAGCAAGGCGAATGCAGTTTCGAAGAATTAAAAAAGGCCATCCAGATTATTGGCCAATCGCAGCTTGATATTTATACCGGCTGTCTTTTTCCGGCCGATATAGTCAATCAGGTGCGTAATCAATTGATACACAAAAACGTATTTTTAAATAAAGAATTTCAAAAATGGTTATTGCTTTTTCCCAATGGCTATAAACAACTTGTAATCAGCGATAATTCAAGCTGGACTTTAAGAGCAGGAGTTGAACCAAACAGGTATATTCACCTGCACCCTTCACGTTATTCTCCACACAGCATGAGGCTTAAATCAAACACCATTAAAACTGTTATTGCCCTTAAATGGACTGTTTCAATAAGAAATGAGTCTCTGTCAATTGAAAATATCAACAAGGGCAGAAGTGATTTTTTCAATGCATCACCCGTAAAATCTTTTGCGGCAATAAAAGGTGTCCGAAAGAATCTGAATCTTTTGTTTCACACATAGGGTAAAGCAAAAAACTGCCTGTCGCATTCCGGCAGGCAGTTTTTTAGAAAAACACAATACTATTGTTTTAGAGTAAAGTTGGTTGTGCCAAGCAATGCACCGTCGGTATATATCTCGGCTGTGTAATTACCCGGAATCAGGCTTCCGTCGTTTGTCCAGAAAATACACATTTCAATGTCAACGTTTTCATAAATTACGTTTCGTGAGGCCGAGAAAACCAAAGGCTCGTTGTTAACCGAAAAAAGATTTTCAGCCGAAGTTGTAAGGACAATATCGTCGGGGCGAATAATTCTCAGGAAAACCGTTCTTTCTCCGGCCGGAGCTATGGCATTTCTATTAAGGGTAAAACAAACCTGAATTTTATCAACCCTTCCAATACGGGTTACATCACGTCCACGCTGATTAATAGGCAAAGCCACAAGGTTTTCAGCAACAATTATACTTCCTAACTGAACCTTGGCCGTTAGTTGTTCAGTCGTTTTTATTTCTTCCTGCAATCTTGTTTCCACCTTTGTAATATGTTCTCTTGCCCTTACATTTTCTTCACGAAGGGCAATATTAGCCTGATTTAAAGAATCTACCTGAACAATATAGCTTCTCAAAACCTCGCGCAAAGTACCAAGTTCTTTTCTGTACTGGTTAATTACAGCGGCATTAGTCACACGGGTACGGTTCAGTTCTGCAATTACTCTTTCAATGTCTTCCTGTCTTTTTTCAAGCAGTATATTCATGCTGTCGTTGTCGGTCTTCAAAAGTTCATATTCATTTGATAAATTTTGAAACTGCTCAATTAGTTCAATTTTTTCATTTGTAACTACTTCAAGTTTTTCAGCTTCTTTCTGTTTGTCAAAAAGCAGCCATGTCAAAACTCCTGTCAAAACAACCAATACAATAACTGTGGCAGTAAGCACAACTGTAAGTGTTTTAATTTTTTTCTGATCGTTTGGTTTATTTTCAGAGGTAAAAACCGGTTTTTTAGTTTCCATAATTGGCCTTATTTAATTGTTATTTGTTCAAAATATTCGCAAATTTAAGTGATTAAGGGGCAATAATACTATTTTTTAATAAGATTATTTTGTCAGACAAGATTAAGCGAGCACTAAGAATTTATATTGCAGTTATTTTTGAAATATTTGGTTTGTGTTCCTGAATTGATAAAATGCTTCATTATTGAACCATGTACTCAAGTTCTATTGCAGAAATATTGTATTTATTAAGGGTTTCCAAATACGAAATTTCTATACTCATTGCATTTTTAAGATTTTCCAAAAATTCATTATAATCAATCTGTTGGTTGAAAAACCTGTCAACTGAATTTTGCCTGAGAGCATGTGCATAAGGCAACACATAAGCATACTTGTATTGAAGAGTAGCATGGTAGCCGTCAAGGTCATTTATCAATTCATCAATTATTGTTTTAAAGGCAAATTCATAATATGCAAAATTGTTTTTTGCTTTAATAAGGTTTAAACTTTGGTTTTTCTGCCGACTCCCCGAAATCCATTCCCAAACCGGAATATTTATTCCTGCATACACACCATAAAAGGCAATAGCAGGGCTAATATTTTGTTTAAATGCTCCAAGAACAAGAGAAGGAAACAATTCTGCTTTTACAAGCCTGGTCTTTTCTTTTTCCAATTCAAGTTTTTCACTGTAAGTGTCGAGTACCAGTCGGGGTCCGGGGAATTCGTCTCCTTTAATTCCAGGAAACTGAATAACATATATTTCACTTGTATTGTGATCGGGGGTCCATTCTCCCGCCTCCATTATTAATTTATTGATTTGAAATCCAAATTTTTTTGTTTCTGTTTCAAGCAATTTAATTTCATTTAAAATACCATTTATCATCATGGCAATCTTCAGATTCTTCAGTGAGGGTTCACTATTTTCAGGAATAGTATCTTCCAGCAACGGAATACTTTGATTGAAAATATTCAAAAAATATTCGTGAATTTTCTTCTTTTTGTCGGCAAAAAGCCATTGATAATATACGATTTTCAACTCTTTGGTAAAATCTTTAACCAACAGTTCTTTTTCAACCTCGCCCAGTTTTATTTGTTGATGGTGAAAGTCATTGTAACGTAAAAAGGCTGGAATGGAACCAACAGGCAGGCGAGCTTCAAAAATGTATCCGTCTTTAGAATATTGCGTATTGCCGTAAAAGAAACTTATGCTCAATGGTTCCTTAGACAGGCCCCCGAGTTTGTTGTCTTGTATTTTTTTGAATTCAAGGTTTTTATTCTGGAGTACCAGGTTGGCCGATTCTAATTTTTCAATTGCTGCAATGAGGGTTAAAACTCCGCGGCTTTGGTCCCGGGCTGATGCAATCAGATTGAATAACAGTAAAAAACCAAGTAAAAATGCTTTCATTAATATATAATATCAAGGGGTTCTACAATTAATATTTTCCCGTAAAAGTAAGGCTATTTCTTTTTAATAAAATAATGTTGACAAATTGCTAATCAGAGAAAAAAATTTATCTGCGAATTCTGGGTTGTGGAGCCGGATATTCAATTATTCGCAGAGGTAAAAATTTTTCTGTTCGGCAGGGAATGAAGGCTGGGGTTCAGGCACGTATCAACCTACCAGTCTTTTTAGTCAGCAGATTAAATGTTATATAAAAAATCAGGAGTGTAGGGCAAAAAACCAACTTTTCGTTCAAGCGCTCAAGCCGCAGGGGCCTTTACTTTTTTTATTCAGCAAAAAAAGGTTAACAAAACTGTCGCCGCTAATTCGAATTTCTTTTAATAAAAGACGATTTATAAACATTGATTTTAATGTAAACTTCATCATTTTATTAAAATTTATCCGTACAGTTGTGGTAAAAAAATATAAAATTAAAAAAGTGGCTTGTTCGAAACGCACAAAGTTTTGACAGCCACTTTTAAAATTTATAGATTGTGGTTTTAGATTGTATAAAAATTATTTTGCCGGTTTTATTGTTTTATCAGGCCGTCTCAGGGAGTAAATCAAAAATGCTATACCCGAGAGAATTAGTGGGATACTAAGGATTTGTCCCATATTTAATGCCATTCCCTTTTCAAAAGGCACCTGAACTTCTTTTACAAATTCTATTAAAAATCTTGAAGTAAACATCGTTATCAGAAAAACACCTGATAAAACGCCTTCTTTTAATACGCCTTTTTTTCTCCAATACCAAAAATACAAAATTGCAAATAAGGCCAGGTATGCTATAGCTTCATAAATTTGTGTTGGATGCTTTGGAAGTGTTTCGCCGGTGCGAAGGAATATAAAGCCCCATGGCAATGCGGTTTCTGTGCCGTAAATTTCACTGTTCATAAGGTTGCCAAGCCTTACAAAGGCCGCGGCAAGCGCCACCGTAATAACCAACCGATCTGCCATCCAGAAAAACTTCAATTTGTTTTTTCTGGTAAACAAAATTAATGCTATTGCAATGCCAATAGCTGCTCCATGACTGGCCAGGCCGCCTCTCCATATTTTCAGAATTTCTACCGGGTTTGCAAGATAATATTCAGATTCATAAAAGAATACATGCCCGAGTCTTGCTCCGATTATTGTACCAATTGCAATATAAATTAATAACTGTTCCAGAAGTTCTGTTTTAATTTTCTCGTTTTTAAAGAACTTTGAAATAATTAGGTACCCCAATAAAAAAGCAGAGGCAAATAAAAGTCCATACCAACGAACGGCAAAACTTCCAAGCCTGAATATTTCAGGGTCAACATTCCAGGTAATAAAGTTTAAAATCATACTGTTTTTTTGTTCAAATTAATAAAGAAAATGGCGGTTAACCTAAATTTTTTTACTTTATTTAACATTATGAAATTTAATTTTGCCGTTACATAGTATGATTCTTTGTAAGTTTACAGGCATGAATTCAAAAATTTACACTTTTTCAAAAACTATTTTAAGGATAAGTCCGCTATTAGTGATTCTTGCATTAATTACTACTTCTCTTTTCAATAGTTGCGCAAATATTATTCCACCTACTGGCGGCCCCCGAGATACAATTCCACCAAAAATTATAAGCAGTTTTCCTCCTGTTTACTCCACAGAGGTTATGCCGTCAACTATTGTTATTACTTTTGATGAATTTATCGAACTTGATAATCTTCAACAGCAGTTTCTTATTTCTCCGCCTCAGGAACAATTACCCGTTATAAGGCATAGAGGGCGTTCCATTACCATAGAGCTTAAATCGGATCTTGCGCCAAATACAACCTATTCATTGAATTTTGGAAATGCTGTTCTTGACCTTAATGAAAGAAACCCACTAAGAAATTTCAAATATGTTTTTTCAACCGGCAAAACCATTGATTCCTTAACCATTTCAGGAATGGTATTAAGTGCTTTTGAGAACAAAGCCCAAGAAAACATTACTGTAATGCTTTACGCAAATCATTACGACTCTGTTCCTAAAAAAGAAATTCCCTTATATGTTACAAGAACAGACAAGGATGGTTTTTTTAAATTCAGCCACCTGAGGGCCGACACTTTTAAAGTATTTGCCTTAAAGGATATTAACAATAATTTTCTTTACGATCGTCCCGGCAGTGAGGCAATTGCTTTTCTTTACACTCTTGTTTTTCCTTCGGTAGATGATATAGTAAGCTTACAGCCGCAAGAAAATTTGCCAGAAGAACAAAATGAACCGTATCAGAAGATTCAGCCCGATATTTTACTTCGATTATTTACCGAAGACGTAGAAACGCAATATATAAAATCGGCCACCAGGCCTGAGAAATACCGACTGCAATTAACATTGAACAGGCCGTCACAAAAAACACCTGAAGTAAGGCCATTAAATTTCTTTCCTGAAAAAGCATGGAAAATATTGGAAACAAGCAAGCGGAATGACTCACTTACAATTTGGATAACCGACAGTTTGTTTTACAATCTTGATACAATGCAACTTGAAGTCAGTTTTTTTGATTTCAGGCCTGATACTATTCTTTCACTAAGCGACACTCTGGTTTTTACATATATTACTCCGGCTGAGACACCCCGGCATAGAGACCAGCAGCCGGCAACCAGGGAAAGACTAACCGGGCTCAATGTGCAAAACGGCGAAGTTCTCGAATTTAATAAAGAGATTTTTTTTGTAAACAGAAGACCTGTTTCCTCAATTGATACTGCCAAAATAACTCTGTACGAAACCATAGACACTATCAATTCATCTTTGGAATTTAACCTGAGCCAGGATCTTCGCTTTCCAAGACGATATAAGCTGATTGCAAACCTAAATGAAAACAGTGATTTTACAATTACTTCATTGCCCGGAGCCTTTACAGATGTTTACGGGAACGTCAGCGATTCAATAAAAATTACGTTTAAAACACCAGCAGAAATCAATTACGGCTCCCTTATTCTTCATTTAACCGACGTTAAATATCCGTATTTAATACAATTACTCGATGACAATGACAATGTAATTGCTGAAAAGGAAATTACAGAAAATTCAACCCTGGAATTCGAATATCTTAAGCCTCAGAGGTACAAATTGAATGCAATTGTCGATAACAATAAAAACGGGAAATGGGACACGGGATATTATTTGCTTGGTATTCAGCCCGAAAAAGTAATAATTCATGCAGAACCAGTTACAATCAGGGCTGCATGGGAACTCGAACTCAGGTGGAATTTAAATGATCATTAACATAATATATATTTAACTATGTCAGTATTGCTTGAATTTTCAATGTTTCCAACCGATAAGGGGGGCAGTGTAAGTGAATTTGTCAGCAAGGTAATTGATATGATCCGGAAATCGGGAGTAGAATACCAACTTACGGCTATGGGAACAATAATTGAAACAGACACACTGGAAGAAGCCCTTGAGATTGTAAAAAATGCTCATAAGACTCTTGAACCTCATTCTGAAAGAATTTACGCTTCACTGAAAATGGATATCAGAAAAGGCAGAACGGGCAGGCTCAAAGGTAAAATTAAATCGGTGGAAAACAAGATAGGCAGTGTGAATCAATAGTCAGCTTATTTTCTGAGGCTGCGCGTTACGCGAATTTCATTTGGGGAATTGCACAATACCGGGATATTGGCGCAGTTTAATATTTGCTGTGCGTAAGTGCCTAATAAAAGACCTTTCATCCCAATACCATGCTCAGTACTAATAGAAATAAGGTCAATATTTTTACTTTTTGAATAATCCAGAACCATTTCTGCTAAATTATTTCCGGATAAATGTACAATTTCTGACTTGAGATTCTTAATCTTCAAATATTCCTGAATCTGGCTTGCCCATAAAGCTAACTTCTTTCTGGTGTCTTCGTCTTTTAAGGAAGAAATTGTAGCTATATGAATTTCGGCATCAAAATACTTGGCAAGTTCTGCGGTGAAAGGTATTTTTTGTTGAGTATCCGCACTTGTATCAATAGGAATGAGGATTTTGCGGAATTCTCGCGTTTCTACTCCATGCCTGATGGTAATAACAGGGTTAATTGAAGCCGTTACTATTTTAAATGCATTGCTGCCTATAAAAAATTCTTCAAACCCCGATCCTCCATGCGTGGACGCTACAATAAGGGATTGTTCAAAAGCCCTGGCCTGATTTACTACCTCCAAAAATACTTTTCCCTGCTTAATAATGTAAGTCAGTTTTGCGGGCGTGGCCATTTTGTACTCAAAATCGGCAATAATTTTTTCAAACTTCATTTTTGCCCACCTGCCTTCATCTTCAATGGTGCCGGGAAAGTAGTCGGTGCTTTTCTTTTGAACATATACCATTTGCACTTCAGACTTTGTTTTCCCCGAAATGACTATTGCCAGGCGCAATCCGTTCATTGACTCTTCTGAAAAATCTATGGGGACAATAATTTTTTTCATGACAGAAGGGGATTGAAATTTTTATTATTAAACTTTCACATAAATTTTCCTAACCAATTCAAAACTAAACCTTTTCTTAATCAAAAGCAATCATTTCGGTTATATTATTAAATTTGAAGCCAAGTTAAAATGCAGTTGCAACTTGACTAAATATATGAACAGTTTTTATTTTACAGCGAAAATTCTTATTATTAGCTCTGTAACAAACAAATGAAGTCGATGTATTTACCTTTTGCTAACAAGTGGATAATAAAACAAATAACAAGCAAGTACGCTTATGTATTATGAGAAGAAAAATAATAAATCCATTTATTGGTCAAACCGACTATAATTGTTTTGCCTGCTCTCCCGATAATCCTGCCGGGTTAAAGATGACATTTACTGAAGACGGTGATGAGGTTATCTCGAGATGGGCACCGCCAGTTGGCATGCAGGGATATACAAATGTTCTTCATGGAGGCATACAGGCTACCCTGCTTGATGAAATTGCAAGCTGGCTTGTTTATTTAAAACTGCAAACTGCAGGCGTAACATCTTCAATGTCTATTAAATACAGGCACCCGGTTTTCATAAATCAGGAAGAAATACTTATTAAAGCCAGGCTCAAGGAGCGTAAATCGAAACTGGCAGAAATTGAAACATTTCTTTTTGATTCTAATGGTAAATTATGTACCGAAGCCGTAGTACACTATTTTATTTTTACTGAAAATATTGCAAAAGAAAAGTACAGATACCCAGGAATTAAGACTTTTTACGAAACTAAAGGTCTGAAGTAAAGCAATTTTAGAATAATTTTAAATTAGCAAAAATTAATTTAAATACGCAAAAGTATTTTATATTGTAAAGTTAATATAAGGCAGGAATTTGGCAATTTAATTGGGTTTCTGTAATAAAATATTACGACAATATTGTAAATTGAAATTTTTATATTGTCTCACAGACTAAAGCTAAATGTTATGATTAAAGAAAATTTTGTAAAATTTATTGAAAACAGTATTAAGAAGAACTGGTCGCTAAGTGCATTTGCCGATTACAAGGGTGAAAGTATGACTTATGCTGAAGTGGCAGAAAGAATTGAGAAACTTCACATGGTCTTCGCAGCTTTTGATTTGAAGAAAGGCGACAAGGTTTCCCTTTACGGGAAAAACGCTACACATTGGGGCGTTGCCTATCTGGCAACAGTTACTTATGGAGCAGTTATAGTTCCTTTATTGCCCGATTTTAAACCAAACGATGTTCATAATTTTGTTAATCATTCCGATTCTGTTTTGCTCTTTGCAGCCAACTTTCTGTTTGAGAACCTTGACGAACCGAAAATGGAAAATTTGAGAGGGGTAATTTCTCTTGCTGATTTTTCAATTATTTCTGACAAAAAACCAAATAAAGTTGTTGAGTTGATTGCGAATCTTGATAAGAAATTCCATGAAAAATTTGGAGAGAATTTCTCCCCAAATTCCATTCAATATCCGGAAGTTAGCAACGATTTACTTGCTGTGATTAGTTACACATCCGGCACTACAGGATTTTCAAAAGGAGTTATGATACCTCATAACAGTCTCATTGCTAACTTGGTTTATGCCAACAATAACATGCCTCTTAAGCCGGGAGATTCAATTGTGTCATTCCTTCCCCTTGCTCATGCCTACGGTTGTGCATTTGAATTTCTATGGCCATTTACTTTGGGTTGTCATATTACATTTCTTACAAAAACCCCCTCTCCACAAATTATTCTTCAGGCTTTCAAAGAAGTCAGACCAAGGCTTGTTCTATCGGTTCCTTTAGTAATAGAAAAGATTTATAAGAAGCAAATATTGCCAGCCATTTCAAAACCTCATATGAAAGTGTTATTGAATACTCCAGGGTTAAACAAATTAATTCACAATAAAATACGGAAAAAACTTATCTCGGTATTTGGCGGAAACTTCCATGAAGTGGTTATTGGAGGCTCGGCACTAAATAAGGACGTTGAGTTATTTTTTAATAAAATTAAATTCCCATTTTCAATTGGTTATGGAATGACCGAATGCGGACCGCTTATCAGCTATGCAAATTGGGATAAAACAAAGCTTGGTTCTGCCGGAAACCTTGTTGACAATATGGAAGTAAAAATCGATTCGTCCGATCCATACAATGAGGTTGGAGAAATTATGTTACGCGGAGAAAACGTAATGTATGGTTATTATAAAAACGAAGAGGCTACCGGTCAGGCCTTGGATAATGATGGCTGGCTGCATACCGGCGATCTGGGCATTATAGACAAAGAGAACTTTATTTTTATTAAGGGAAGGAGCAAGAGTTTGATACTTGGCTCATCAGGTCAAAATATTTATCCTGAAGAAATAGAAGCCAAGTACAACAACCTTGATTATGTTGCAGAAACAGTTGTAGTTGGAAAGGACAATAGTCTTATAGCACTTATTTATCCGGATTATGAATTAATGAACAAACATGGAGTTAAAGAGTCAGAATTTATCAAAATTATGGATGATAACCGGAAAATGCTCAACAACGAACTTCCTGCTTATATGAATGTTGCGGCAATTAAAATTCATCCAGAAGAGTTTGATAAAACTCCCAAGAAAAGTATTAAGCGATTTCTTTACGCAATTGAAAATTAACCTTTTAAAATTTATTTCTCATTTCAATTATAATCGTAATTTTCAATAGCAGTATTAAGGTATTGTACAAAGGGGTGAAGCAATTCAAAATTTTTAATAGCCTTTACAGGAAAATTTTCCTTTGTTACATCCTTATCGGAATATGGTTTTAAAAATACATAGGACCGGTATTTAAGCAAATCGATAAATTCAAAATCTTTCGGATATCCTTTAGGCCCTTTGCTAAGTTTATCCTCATCAGATAAGTTTGAAAATTCTTTTTCAAGCTTGCTTTGCCTGAGAATTTTATTAAATTCTGCCGGATTACTATATATTTCCGACCTAATTGCTTTATGAGAAACAGTGTCGGGCAAATAGATACCTCCTGAAACAAAGCAATTCCCTGGCTCCAGGTGTAGGTAATAACCTGCCTTTCCGCCATTTTTTCCTCCTTTTGCCAGAAAAGTACCAAAATTTGTTTTGTACGGAGATTTGTCCGAACTGAATCTTACGTCGCGATATATTCTGAATGTGCAATCTTTAGGTTCCAAAAACTTAATATCCCTGTCGAAAGCACTAATTCCCCCGATTAAAGCCCCTGTTAATAATTCAAAGGAGTTTTTTGCAATATTAAAAGAATTTCTATTCTCAATAAACCAAGGGCGATTATTGTTTTCGCTGAGTTTTTTTAGGTAATCAAGTATAATTTCAGCATCCATTTTTTATGTAAATATGATATTTTTTATTCTTTTTCAAGTTATAGAATTTTGAAATTTTTAGGGCATACAAGAGTGCAAATTTTTAAAACACTTTGTAATTCAGGCATTAAAGATTCATAAAAATATTTGGCAAACTTTTTGTATTTCATATTATAAGTTTAACTAAATACCGCAGCCATGAAAACAATTACCTTGTATTCAGCAATGGTTCTACTGGTACTGCCGGCAATATCCCAAACGGGATTTAACTATTCTAAAAACCAGTCTGAATCTATAGATTCGGAAATCAGAAAATTAAGATCAGTTGAAAACCAGAGGCTCCATAGTGAGTCGCCAAAAAGGGCTAACAGGACTTTTCATGCTGAATTTTCTTCTCCTGAAAGAAAAGCCATTAATCAATCTCACGGCGGGCGACAAAGCGTAATACAGAATGAATATAATGACGCTGGTATATCTTCCGGCAATAGGGGAAATTCAAACGGAAGGGTTGTTAATCATGCCTCAGGCAGAAGAGAGAATTACAGAACCCAGCCTGGCGGTATCGCCGTAAACAGTTCTCATTTACCAAGGCATTCCGAAAATGAATTTTCCAATTCAAATAATTTCCGAAGAAGGGAAATGAGGATTCACAGGCATTATCACTTTCCTGAGCCTGTTGAAGTAAGAAGGGTGAGGTATGTTTACAGGGAGCCAATAAGATTTGAAATTTACTGGTCAAGGCAGTTGCATAAGGAGTTCATGACTATCTACCCATTTTACCGAAACCATGAGTACCTATACGGTTCCAGAATTATTGCCGTACCCGCTTTTAACGCTGAATGCCACTTAGGGCGGCTAAGGAGTGTTTACGGAATTGTTTACGAGGTTTATTACGACCCCGAAACCGATTTGGTTTACCTGTACTTTGGAGCACCATATCCGCATCACGATTTCAGCGCAGTTATTCCAGGAAGGTTGGCAGAAAGATTCAGCTCAAGGCCAGAGAGATATTTCGGTGGGCAACATGTTATGGTTACAGGTATAGTAGCATTATACGACGGCAAACCCGAAATAGAGCTGATTAGAAGTAATCAAATTGTAAGATATTGAACAGAAACTTTCAGGATTTAGGTCTTTCTACAGGAAAGAATCGAATAAAACTTCACTGAATCAACAATTCCATAAATTGTTTACATCTTATTCTGACTTCAGGTTCCTGCTTTTGCAGGAATAATAAACAAGGCGTTAATTATTGAATATTAGCTGACAATCAGTTAATTGGGTTGGTGAATGCAGGCCAAATATTAATCCGGATTTTTGATTTGAAACAAGGCATGAATAAAATCACTGCCTTTAATTGTACCGTAAAAACCTTTTTCAACCGAAAATTCATTGTACTCAATAACCTCATCGGGCATTTTGTTCGGATGATAAATCATAAATGGCACAGGGTCGTGTGTATGAGTTCTTAGCTCACATGGCGTGGGGTGGTCGGGCAATATTGCAATTGCAACATCTTCTTTCATTTTTGAAGTTTCCTCAACAATGTATTTAACTACACGTTGATCCAAAAATTCAATGGTTTTTATTTTAAGATCCACATCGCCTTCGTGCCCGGCTTCATCACTGGCTTCAATGTGAAGGTAAACAAAATCAACTTCCTTAAGTGCGTCGATGGCTGCTTTAGCCATTCCCTCGTAATTTGTATTCCACAAACCGGTTACCCCATTAACATGAATGGCTTTAAGACCTGCATAAGCCCCTATACCAAACAATAAATCAACTTCCGTTATCATGGCACCAGTTAAACCATACAATTCATTGAAAGTTTTCATTTTGGGCTTATAACCGGGAGACCATAACCAAATCGAATTGCCGGGATCTTTTCCTTGTTGTTTCCGCAAAATATTAACCGGATGGTTTTTTAAAACAGTCTGTGATTTTATTATTAAATCATTTAAAAATGCAGTAGTTGATTCTGCTTCCCTGTCCTTTGATTTAATCATTACATCCTTAAACGGTGTTCCCGGAACATCATGAGGAGGTGTGCAATGAATATTTTTATTTCCATCCTTCATTACCAAAAGATGTCTGTAACTTACTCCCGGGTAAAAACGTATAATTTCAGAGCCTAATTCTTTATTTAAGGTGGTTATGAGTTGTTGCGACTCTTCAGTTGATATGTGGCCGGCAGAATGATTTTTAATATTATTATTTTCAATGCAAATTATATTACAACGCATGGCCATTTCATTTTCTTTAATTGGTACGCCAATACTTGCTGCTTCAAGCACTCCTCTTCCCTCAAATACCTTCTTAACATCATATCCCAGAACAGACAAATTTGCAATTTCACTCCCCGGTGGCATATCAGGGGGCACCGTTATAAGTTTGCCGCAACGACTCTTGGCACAAAGGACGTCGATGTTGGGTTTGTGAGCTACCATAAGAGGAGTTCTCATTCCCAGCCTTTCAATTGGTTCGTCCGATATTCCATCGGCAAGAATGACAAGATATTTCATCAGTAAATAATTTTAAAATTAAGGGTTAATGTAACTCGGGTGTAGATTACAGCTGCGCCGATTTTCAATTCATTATTGTTTGTGTTAAACGAACCTTCTCGTTTCGTGTGTTTCAAAAAATTGTAATTTGGGAAACCTCTTTAAATGGGTTAAAGAGTTTTTACCTGCAATATTTTTAATTGGCCTACAGCTAAAAATTTTTTAGCAAAAAGGTTTTAAATGAATCGTAGTTATTGTCAATATTTATAATTGTTTCCGGTTTTTGTTCAATGTCAATCAAACTGGGCGGAAGTTCAGGATCAAAGCCAAGAATTTTGTTAATTTCTTCAGGAAATTTTGCCGGATGAGCCGTTTCTAAAGAAACATAAAGCTCTTCAGTATTATTTTCTTCAGGATTTTCCTGTAGGTAAGAACTTAAGCCAGCCCAACCCACTGCGCCATGAGGCTCAAGTAAAATCCGGTAATTGTTAAAAGTATCTTTAATTATTCTCCGGGTTTGTTCTTCGCTGATACTTACAGCGTAAATATCTTTTCTTAATTTTTCAAAATCCGGCTTACGGCTGATAATTCCCGTTTCATCCATAACTCCGCCGTAAATAGCAATTAATCTTGACAGATTACTTGGATGCCCAACGTTCATTGCGCTTGAAATACAATTTTTTGACGGCTCAATTTTATTATATATTTCTTTGCTAAGCAAAACCGGAAATTCATCGTTTTCGTTGGTGGCGATAATGAATTTCTTTACAGGCAAGCCCATTTTCATTGCCAGTATGCCTCCCATCATATCGCCGAAGTTGCCCGATGGAACAGAAAAAGAAATTTTATCATCTGCATTTCCTTTTCTTAGCTTAGCAAAAGAGTAAAAATAATAAACTGTCTGAGGGAGTAAGCGGCCTATATTAATTGAGTTTGCCGAAGAAAGGCTTAAATGCCCCAATTCACTATCCGAGAATGCTTGTTTTACCAAAGCCTGGCAGTCGTCAAACTTGCCATTAATAGCAATTACCTCAATGTTCCTCCCAAGCGTGGTCATTTGTTTTCTTTGTCTTTGGCTTACCTCGTTTTCGGGATAGAGTACGACTACCCTGATATTATTTAAATTATAAAAGGCATTTGCAATAGCGCTGCCTGTATCGCCTGAGGTAGCTGTAAGAATTATTAGGCTTTTGTTTTCAACGGATAGATAATAATTAATAAGACGCCCCATCATGCGGGCTGCAAAATCTTTGAATGATGCAGTTGGCCCTTGGTCGAGCCGCATCACATATTTGTTTTCATAAACTTTTTCAAGGGGAACGTCATAATTATAAGCATCCTGCACAAGTGAAAACAATACATCGTGAGGCAACTCGGTATTTAAATATTTATTAGTAACATGAAAAGCAATTTCAGAATAGCTCATTTTGCTGAAGGAATTAATTTCCTGCATACTTATTTGGGGAATAATTTCAGGAAGGTAAAGTCCCTTGTCGGGCGCCAGTCCTTTCAGCAGCGCTTCTTTAAAGCTAACCTTTGGGGCTTTTAAATTCGTAGAATAATATTTTATTGGCAAATTCATCGGGTTAAATTTTAATTACACGAAAATAAGTGAAAAATGGAAAAATAAGTTTGTTGCGTTTATTTAACGAAATCAGGTTTTCAATTCCTCTATGCAATAAACTATAGGTATTAGAAACTCCTGTTGTGTGAAAAATTTCTTTTCTATTAGCAACAATAGCGTATAATCATATTCTCTGGTTATTATGGCTGAAGGCGAAATTTTAATTAATAATGCCGGCATTTCATGGACAAATTAGAATTATCTAATCGCTATTCCAGAGCTTAAAACCTTTTTACCGGGAAAAATTCCTTCTTATCAGAAGTAAGATTTTGTCCCATGGCTGCATTTTTATTGTAAAAGCAGAACTCCATTTTTTATTATTTCAAATTTGCAGAAGATGCCCCACCGGCAGAAAATAACGGATAGCTTACTTTGTGAACCTTCCCGTCAAGAATTTCCAAGGCCTGGTTAATATCAGCAATAATATCGTCGGGGTGTTCTGCTCCTACGCACAACCTGATTAAGTTGGAAGGAATACCCGCCAGTTTGCGACCGGCTTCACCCTGCTGTTGGTGCGTTGAAATGGCCGGTATGGTTGCAACAGATTTAATTCTTCCCAAATCGGTTGCCCTGAAAATACGTTGAAAGGCGCTGAAGACTTTGCGGGTTGCCAGAGCGTCACCTTTTATGCGGAATGACATTAAATGACCATAGCGGTTAACTTTTTTTCCATACATTTCATCATGTTCCGAATCGGCCAGAAACATATACTGTTTAGCAAGCTGGTGTAAAGAATGGATTTCTAAGCCCAAATAGTCAACTCCTTCGATGTGTTTGTGACCGTTTAAATATTCTGCGACTTTCATTGTAGTGCGACTCACATGATCCATTCTGGGTCTGATTGTTCTGATATCATTCAGGGCAAGAATGGCATTCATAGGGCTAATATTCGGGCCGTTATCTCTGTTTGGCAGGAGTTTCAGATAGCCGCAAAAATCAGCTTTCATTGCATCGTTGTCAATATTAGTGGTAATGTTTTTGCGGGCAATGACTGCGCCGGCTATACCAAAACCGCTTGTAAACAACGATTTTGTTACAGATTGAATAACTATATCGGCACCGTGTTCCAAGGGTCTTAACAGGGCAGGCGTGGCAACGGTTGAGTCAATTATAAGAGGTAAATTATGGCTGTGTGCCAAATCGGCAACTTTCTTCAAATCGAAAAATCCTTGTGTAGGGTTACTGGGCAGCTCCCCATATAAGAAACGAGTGTTTCTGTCTATTTTAGAAGCCCATTCATCAATATTTGTTGCATCAATTACTTTACGCCATTCAATGTTTTTCTCCTGTTCTTTTCTCACTGAAAACTGTTGAAAAGTTCCCCCGTAAACCTGGCAAGTCCCGACAAAGTTCATCGGAGAATTTGGGTTTTTTGAATCAACCACCAAAAAAGGGTCAACCGCACTTTGAATAGCTGACATTCCTGAAGTTGTACCTATACAGGATGCATCAAGTCCGGTTCCGTACGATTCCAGAAGCGCCAAAACACCTTCGAAGTAATACATGCTTGGATTTGCAATGCGGGAATAACACCATGTCGGTATCTGGTATGATAAAGCTGCTTCCATTTCATCGGCATCTCTGAATGTTTGAGATGTGGACATGTAAATTGGCTCAATAATAGATCCCTGGTTAAAATCCAAAGCTTCCTGCATTGAATAAACGCCGTGAACTGCGATAGTGTCAAAACGGCATTGTTTCATTTTGTTTTTGTATTGTTCATGCCAATCCATTGCTTCTTTGCCCGCCTGAATGTAAAATTGGGTTCCTTTTTTATTCATATTTATAAAATTTAATTTTTTGATACGTTAAAGCCATGTTTGCTAATTAGTTTTATTTATCACTGTCAGTTTTTTAATAGAAGAATCAAGCTTGTTAATGCAGGTCACTAAATACTTTAAAACCCGACTGTTTAATTTCTGAAAGATAAGGCTCTCTATTTCTAATTCTGTATAAAGATTTTAACTGTTTTACGTTTTCTTCAACAATAAAATTTAAGACTTTCATAGAAAAATATTTTTTAATCAAGCCATTAGCATTATTTGCTGACAAAATTTTTCAAAATAAAAATTTTTTGCAAGGTAAATCAGAAAAGTCATTTTTTTCTTTCCAAGTTTATGTTCTACAAATTCTTTGCAAATACCACACGTGATTGATTGATGCCATTAGTGTTTCCAAATACCAATTCTTAAAGCGAAAATTTCGGCATAAAACTATTAAGGTTTTAGCCCGGGAAATTTGCCTTTTAGAATTATAGTATTTTATTTTTGCCGCTTTCTAATCCCCTGAAAGTTAACAAACTTGTTTCAGCGGCCAATTTCGAATTGCAGATCATGGGGAAATCTTGAACTATAAGGTTTTATTGGAAGTCAGGATTTGATTATTTCCGGTCTTGTTATAGCGCCGTTTGGGCATTCAAAAATTTTGTAACTTTATCCTTGAATTTACTGAGCAAATAAATATTAATTGATGAGGAAATACGTAATTATTGTAGCAGGTGGTTCGGGTAAAAGAATGAATACTGAAATTCCCAAACAGTTTCTTTTGTTAAACGGATTGCCTGTTCTTATGAGGACCATTTATGCTTTTCACAATTTTGAAAACAGTATTGACATAATTCTGGTTCTGCCTGTCCAACACATAGAACTCTGGAAAACCCTTTGTGGGCAATACAATTTTACCATTGAATATAAAATAGCTAAAGGAGGTAAAACGAGATACCAATCGGTTAAAAACGGTCTTGCCTGTGTAAATGTCTTTGAATCTTTGATTGCCGTACACGATGGCGTTCGCCCGCTGGTTAGCCGTGACCTGATTCAAAGATGTTATGAAACTGCCGCAATTAAGGGAAATGCTATACCCGTTATAGAAATTAACGATTCTATGAGAATAATAATCGGTCAGAATAACAAGCCTTTAGCAAGATCAGAAATCAGAATTGTTCAGACTCCGCAAGTATTTAAATTTAGTCAAATTTTTGAAGCCTATCAATCTGAATTTAAAGATACCTTCACTGACGATGCCTCGGTTGTTGAGGCAAATGGTAATATCATCAATCTTGTTCATGGAATCAGCGAGAATATTAAAATTACAAGAAATCAAGACTTGACCATAGCTTCCGCATTACTTACAAGCATTTCCTGTGAAGAGAATTAATTCTTTTAATTGTGCTAAAATTCGTGCCTAAACCTATATCATAAACCAACACTATGAAAACCGTTCTTTTATCCTTGCTCCTTATACATTTCTCAATTACCCTTTTTGCTCAAAGGGCAAATTTTGAACTGGCTGAAAGATTTTCTGCCGAAAAACTTGCTGAAATGACCGGAGATTTGACTATCAGCGGTGAATGGTTGAAAAAAACCGATAAATTCTGGTATTCTTATAAAGACCAGGGAGGCAGGCAATTCATCCTTGTAGATGCTGAAAGGAGGAGCAAGGCCCCTCTTTTTGATAGAGAAAAAATGGCTATGAAGCTTACACGGTTAACCAATAAACCATATAATGCCCTTGACCTTCCTCTAAAAAACATAAGGTTCACTGATGACAACCAAACACTGAAATTTGAATTGGACAGTATCAATTTTGAATTTAATCTTCTACAAAAAACACTGGCCAAAAAGGATGTTGTGGAAAAAGATACATTAAGGGGACTTCTATAAATTAAAATAAAGA
>BBPF01001974.1_pt2 | contig 22094 bp, 10 predicted proteins | sample 1343921 | NCBI WGS metagenome assembly BBPF01 (sample SAMD00019090, study PRJDB2971) | groundwater metagenome | isolation source: The Cedars highly-alkaline
TATTTACGAAGTAAATGTTCGTCAATTTACTGCCGAAGGTACTTTTAATGCATTTGCCGAACACCTGCCACGACTGAAAGAACTTGGTGTTGATATTCTATGGTTTATGCCAATTACTCCAATTGGTGAGGTAAACCGCAAAGGTGAATTAGGTAGTTACTATTCAGTGAAAGACTACAGAGGAATAAATCCTGAGTTTGGCACTATGGAAGATTTTAAAAATGTTGTTTCAAAAGCTCATGAATTAGGAATGTATGTAATTCTCGACTGGGTAGCTAACCACACAGCATGGGACAATTATCTGGTTGAATTGCATCCGGAATGGTATGCCAGAGATGAGAACGGAAATTTTATTTCTCCATACGACTGGACGGATGTTATTCAGCTTGACTACACGCAGCCTGCACTGTGGGATTATATGATTGATGCAATGAAATTTTGGGTTGTTGAAGCTAATGTAGATGGTTTTCGATGCGACGTTGCGGCCATGGTTCCTACAGATTTTTGGATTCGGGCCAGGAGGGAATTGGACCAAATTAAGCCGGTATTTTTGCTAGCCGAAGCTGAATTACCTGAACACCACGAATATGCATTTGATATGTCCTATGCATGGGAATTTCACCACATAATGAATGCAATTGCTGAGGGTACTCAAAATGTTACGCATATAATCGATTATCTGGTCAGGGAAAAAGCCCGTTTTCCAGTAGAGGCATATCGAATGCAGTTTATAACCAATCATGATGAAAATTCATGGGCAGGAACCGAATTTACCAGACTTGGGGATGGTGTTGAAGCTATGGCTGTGCTTACTTATACTATTCCGGGTATGCCTCTTATTTATAACGGGCAGGAGGCAGGAATGGATCAAATGTTACTATTCTTCGATAAAGATGAAATTGATTGGAGTTATATTCGTTTCGAATCATTTTATACTACTCTTAACCAACTAAAAAACGATAATCCCGCACTTTGGAACGGTAAGCATGGTGGCCCATTAACCATTATTGAAAATACCCTGCCCGATAATGTTTTTTCATTTTACAGGGAAAACGATGGTAATAAAGTAGTTGTTTTAGTAAACCTTAGCACCAGCGAGCAAAATTTCGAGTTGAAAGGTAGAAGATTCTCAGGTGATTATGTAAATGTTTTTACTGGAGAAGATCTCAGTCTTGCACCTAATCAGGAATTCACATTTTCGGCTTGGGAATATATGGTATTGGTTAAAAAGTAATACACGAGTAGCTTTTGTAAATATTATTCGTTTATAAATTTTAAACGGCGAAGTTTTTGACTCCGCCGTTTTTTATTATCCTAAATTGAAACATATAATTAAATCTCCCAAGTTCTCATTTGCAAAATCTTAATCTGCTTTGTGGTTTAAAGATGTTGTGATGTTGATTCATACCTGCACTTTAAGAATTAATTTTTAAAACAAAACCACAGGCTGAGAAGATTTAACCTTTCCTGAAGTTTTTGTAACAATGTAAATTCCGGCCGGAATTTTATATCCGCCGGATGTTGTTCTGTTCCACGGTATTACATGTGAACCGGGATGCATAATCTGGTTAAAAATAGTTGCAATTTTCTGCCCGTTTAAATTATAAATATTGATAGTCACATTTTCTAATTCCTGAACTTCAAACCCAACATTAAATCCGGTTGCGGCAGGATTTGGGTACACTAAAAACCGGTTATCCCTTTCAGTCTCAATTATGGGCGTACTTACCCCGTGATCGGGAAAAGGAACTGTAGAGTATAGCCTGTATTCGCCAGCCTGAAGTGTTATGGGTGCGTTCACATCGGTAACAATTAAGGTTTGTCGGGTAAAAAATTCATGCCAGGTGCCGGTTTGCTGAAATCCCGGAATTACCTGATTTGCTCTCACATCAAAGTTCCCAAGAATGTTTACGCGGTTCGTAGCATGATTTAGCTGGATTCTTTTAACCGGATCGGCCAGCAAGGTTGCAAAATCTGTTGTTCTGAAAACAGGATGTTCGGTCTTTAGCTTAATTAGCGCAGCATATATATCATACAACCGGTTCCGCCTCCAGTCATTATAATAATTCCATAATACGGGTTTTGGGTCTAGTCTGCAGGCTCCGCTTATGGTTCCGTCGGGGCACCGGTTTATACTCATATCATATCCCAATTCCCCGAATTGCCAAATCATTTTTGGCCCTGGAAGGGTAAAAAAGAAGGTAGCTGCCAGTTCCATTCTTCTGAGGGCAATATCCAATTGCCTGGTATTATAATTTGGGACTGAGTTGCCAAAGTTAATATTCCTGAACATTAATCTTTCTTCGTCGTGGCTTTCCATGTATGTAATAAGATGTGGATATCGCCAACCCCTTGTTGTATGTAAACCCCACGAAAGATTTGATTTACCTCCATCATGGTATCCCATAGTAGCCTCATTGTAATTGTAGTTCATGTTACCCCATAGCAACATTCCATGGTCGGCCAGAACTCTTTCTTCACTGTTATCGGCAAGGTGTTCTATGATAACATAAGCGTGAGGGGTTATACTTTTTATATGGTTATACAATCTTTTGAGGTTATCAACCCTTTCCTGGTCAAAAGCACTTCCCCAGAAGTCATCCGGACCTTTAAATCTGGTTGTAAATCCTTTTGTCAAATCAAACCGGAATCCATCCATTCTGTATTCTTCGAGCCAGTGCCGGTTGGCACGGTACATAAATTCAATAAAATAGGGGCTGCCATGGTCAAATTTGAAGCCAAAATTCATGGCCGGATTATGGTAAATGGGCATGGAATACCAGGGGTTATCATCGGAAGGCCGGTTGTTTTGGCTGTCAAAATACATTCTCAATAAGGGAGCTTGCCCAAAACTATGGTTCCAGACAATATCCAGTATAACGGCCATTCCCTTGCCGTGCGCTGCGTCAATAAACCTTTTCAATTCGTTGCGCGGTCCGTAATATTTATCGGGTGCAAAGAAAAAAGAAGGATTGTATCCCCAACTTGAATTTCCTTCAAATTCCGTTACTGGCATGAGTTGTATGGCGTTAATCCCCAGTCTTTTAAGATATCCAAGTGTGTCCCGCAGTTGTCTGTAAGTATTGTTTTGTAAAAAGTCGCGTATAAGCAGTTCGTAAATTACAAGGTCTTCAACGGCCGGGGGGACAAAGCCTGTAGTTTGCCATACAAAGGGTTGTTGCGCCGTTTGAAATACCGAGACCGGATGTTCGGTTTTACCATGAGGGTAGGGTATAAGCCCCGGATAACGGCCTTCATTAATTATTTCGCCATCATTCCATGGGTCAAGTACTTTTTCGGTATAGGGGTCAGCAATTCGCAAATTGCCATCAATCAAATACTGAAAACCATATTCCCGGCCGGGTTGCAAATTTGTAATTGTAAGCCAGAAATGTTTGCCTGATGGTGTTCGGTTCATGTATGCATCTTCGGTAACCATCCAGTTATTAAAATCTCCTATAACAAAGGCGTAATTCTTTTTGGCGGGAGGGTCATGTAAAACCAGAGTAACCGTATTATCGTTTATATAATTTATTCCTGGTCTGACATTAGGCGGTAAATCAATTATTTGTGGCTGAGATCTTACGAATATATATGCAGAATCAACCACTTCGGTAATGCCGTCGGTAGCTCTTGCCTTGGCCCAGAATGAGCCAAATCCGTAGGTAGCGCTATTGAAGGAATAAGTTACAAAATTGTCGGTTGTAGTACTTGCAACCTGAATGTTATTAATAAAAAGCCGTATTGATGTTGCCTGTGTTGCCACTGCTCTGATATTGATTATCTGACCCAATTCATAAATATTGCTTTTTTGGAAAGGTTCAACAATGGAAACATTTAGTCCTTCTTTATGCACCGGAATAAAAATATCCGGGCGCGTTTGCCTGGTTCCATCTGCACTTCTGAAAACAACAGCTATTTGGGTAATTTCAACATTCGCAGGCACGTTATAAAAAGCCCTGATTGATGGATTCAATTCCAGTTGATAACGGTCGGTACTTATTCTTGTAAGCCGTGGCTGGTTGGTATTATTACCCCATGTACCAATTACATGCTGCCAATTGTTAACCCCGGTATGGGCAAAAACATCTCCGGTGAATCCAGCAAGGTCAGTACCTGCGGCATTAAAAAAAATAATTAAAGGTTTGTTGGCAATCGGTATTGCAGGATCGCTTGTTACTACCTGGCCTGTTACTGAAAAAATTTTCAGGCTGGCGAGAAAAAATATCAAATATAATTTGCGTGCCATTGGTTAAAAAATAAATAATGTTATAAACCTGATAGTAGTTTTAAGCATATATTGAATAAAATTTACCTGATATCAATAATTAAGGGTGTAAGCGCAGGAACCAAAATTTCATTTGAAAGGTCGATTTCCATGCCACTTATAATTTCGTAGCCAGAGCTTTTGTTTTTCAAAACTTCCCGAAATCTTGCAAGGCTGAGATTATAGGGATTTGTGTTTTTATTCAATATCATCATAGTGATTTTTTCGTTCAATGAGCGAAAATAAACATAAACACCGTCAACTGGAGCAAAGTGCGTAAGTCTGCCTGTATGAATCTGGGGAGAATTTTTTCTCCAGTTTAATAACTTTCTAAAGTAATCCTGCATATTTGCCTGATTCTTTGTAAGCCCTTTGCCGGTAAAAGCATTGGTTTTATGGTCTGCCCATCCGCCCGGGAATTCCTTCCTTATGTTGCCATGCCCGTCTGTTTTCAGATGAGTCATTAAAATCTCGCTGCCGTAATAAATTTGAGGAATTCCTCTGGTCGTCAATATAAAGGCAATACCAAGTTTATACAAATTTATGTCTTCGTTAACCTGAACAAAAAACCTGCTCATATCGTGGTTATCCGCGAAAATTACAAGATTAAACGGATTGGGATACAAAAAATCATTTGCCAGAGAATAGTAAAGCCTGTTTAATCCCTGTTCCCATCCTTCTTTCTCAAGCATGCTTTGGCGTAAAGCGAATTGTAAAGGGAAATCCATTAGGCTTGGTAAATTGGATTCGTAACCATCGCGGTTTACTTGTCCTTTTTGCCAGTAAGAAACTATTGCAGGATTTGGACTCCATTCCTCTCCAACAATATTCAAGCCGGGGTATTCTTCAAGTAGGCGTTTGTTCAGCCTGGCCATAAAGTATTTGTCGGGGTAAGGGTAGGTGTCCACTCTTATTCCGGTAAGCCCGGCGAATTCAATCCACCAAATGCTTTTTTGAATTAGGTAATTTGCCATAAACGGATTCCTTTGGTTCAAATCGGGCATTTGTGGAACAAACCAGCCATCGGTCATTAATTTTCTGTCGGCTTCAGATGCATTAGGGTCTTGAATAGTTGTTCTTCTGTGGTTTGTCATTATCATTTCAGGATAAAAATTTATCCAGTCGGGAAATGGCATATCTTTCATCCACCAGTGTTCCGAGCCGCAATGGTTTAAAATTAAATCTTTAATTATTTTAATTCCCTTTTCTGCTGCCAGCCTGCTGAATTTTCTGTATTCTTCATTGGTGCCAATTCTGGGGTCAATCATGTAAAAGTCAGTGGTTGCATACCCGTGATACGATTGTTGAAACTGGTTGTTCTCAAGTACCGGATTGAGCCATATTGCTGTGAAGCCCATATCCTTTATATAGTTAAGGTTATCTATCAAGCCTTTTAAATCACCTCCACGCCTGCCATAAGGGTCTTGCCTGTTAATTTTATCGGGCATTCCTTCAATATTGTCGTTTGCCAGATTGCCATTAGCAAACCTGTCGGGCATAACCAGATATATTACATCTGAGTTGTTAAATCCAACACGTTTTGCAGAGCCGGCTTCGCGTTCCTGCAATGTATAAGAATATTTATCAATGGTGTTACCAGCTTTTTTAAAATAAATGTCAAAAACACCCGGCCTGGCTTCAGGCGATATTTCAAGGTCGATAAAAAGATAATTTTCATTAGCTGGCCGGTGAATAGATGCAATTGTAACTCCCGGATATGAAATGCTTACCTCCAGATTTGAAATATTCTTTCCGTGAATCATTAGCTGAAGAAAATTACTGCTCATACCAGCCCACCAAGTTGGTGGTTCAATACGTAAAACCTGTGCGCAAACTGTAAATGAAAATACTGATAAGAAAACGAGGAAAAAGATTTTTTTTGTAAGCTTTGGCATTTTATTATTTGTTTAGGAATTTGATTTGAACACGTAAAACAGACAAGGGATTTAAAAGTGAAGTCGTTGATGTATTTTAAGATAATCAACGACTTCACAGAACAGATTAATTGTAAACCTAACTATTTGTAACTAGTTCCTGACAAGCGTAAAACGGTAAACCTGTGGTGTTCCAGTTGGATTCAAATTCAGGGTAATAGTATAATTGCCTGCTGTGGCAATTGCAATATTGGGTCCGCCTTCACTCAATACACCCGGAGCGCCTGCAGCTCCAAAATTCAGATCCCATCCATCGTTTGCCCTGAATTTTATTTCACCTACCGTTAGAGGTACAGTTAATTCCCACAATCCTGTAGCAGCATTAAAGGTCATATCGATATCAGATCCCCAGCCTCCGGGAGTTGCACTACCAATTACACCCCAACGTGTTCTCAGGCTGCTCCAGGTCATGGCTGCCAAATCAACCCTGATTCTCCAAAACCCGGGGGTGGTTACCTGCATATTTCGTTCACCAGTGGCTGTAAGCCGGCCTGGACTGGCAGGATCTTCACCAATATCGCCTGCCCAGGAGCCAAGCGTAGGCAGAATTTTAAAACCCTGGTCAACAGCCGTCAGGTTTAAATAGAGTTCATATCTCAATCCCGGTAAATTCCTGTTCATACGTACAGCAGTAGCAGGGTTCCAGCCATTATGCTGGCCAACAAGGAATATATTATCCTTTGCTTCAAAAGGAGTTACCGTCATATTTACTACAGATGAACTTGCAGGAACAATAGGGGTACCTCTTATTTCGGCTATTACCCTTGCCTTAACAGGTGATGCAGTTTCAGGGATTAATTCAAGTGCAATAAGACTTGCATTAAATTGTGCAAAAGTAAGGGTATCTCCAAGGAATGGAGTTTGACTAACAATTACTGGGTTGGAAAAATCACCTGTAAGCCTGTCAATTTGTAAAATATAATTCACGGCGAGTTTAACGCCAAAATCGGCAGCCGTCCAATTGAAAGCAATAGGAGCGTCTGCTTGTGGCTTGGTTAGAACTATGATAGCGCCGGCTACCGGAGATGTTAAAACAGGTGCGGTAATTTCAGGGCTGAGCATTGGCTTTACTTTGTCATCTTCACATGAAAACAAAGTAACCATTCCCGACAGCATAATAAGGGGCAGAATATTTATTTTTTTCATTATACTTTAATTTAAAGTTAGAATATTAATAACCAGGATTTTGGACCAGATTTGGATTAGCGGTCAAATCTGAAAATGGTATCGGGAAAAGATTGAATCTTGCATCAGTTGCTGCTCCAGCAGCGCTGAAACCTTTCCATGGCCAAACGTAGGTGCCACCTGTAAACCTTCCAAAGCGTATCAAATCAGTTCTTCTGTGTCCTTCCCAATATAGTTCACGGGCACGTTCATTAATAATAAAACCGAGGTCAATAGATGCCACTACTCCGGGACCATCAGGTTCAAAAGCTCTCGCGCGTATTAGATTAACACGGCTAACTGCTACTGGAAGGCTACCACCAGCGCCGCCTCTTAAAACAGCCTCAGCATACATCAGGAAAACATCGGCAAGCCGGAACATGGGGAAATCGGTATCAACAAATGAAAGGTTCGAGCCTGGTCGGCCGTCTCTTCTTATGTTTGTAAATTTAACTACTGCAAAACCGTCGGAAAATGAACTAAGATCGTTTATTTCAATGTTTTGGCCGGTTGTAAAGAACCGGGCGCGACGGTCCTCGGAGGCAAACAAATTTACCAGATTTTTTGTAGTACGTAAACCACCCCAGCCGCCACTACTTCCGTAATGTGCAGCAACCATTGCACCGCCTATTTGCGCGTGAATAATGAAATTAGTCCCGCCCCAGGTTTGTGTTCTTATTCCGTCAAAAGCAACTGCAAAAATTACCTCCCTGGCAGCTGGGTGACTTATTGGGTCATTATCAGCATTGAAAAGATGTATATAATTGGGTTCCAGGGCATATCCAGCAGCAATAATAAGATCACAATAGGTAATAACCTGAGTATAGCGAGGTTCTCCAATATATACTTCGGCATTAAGATAAAGTTTGGCAAGCAACATCCAAGCTGCTGCTCTGTCGGCACGTGGATACTGATTTGTTCTTGGCGCAGCCAGATCAGGTAAAATTGCCCGTAATTCCGACTCTATGTAATTAAAAAGTTCTGCTCTTGAAATCTGCCTTGGCAGAAATGCTCCTACTATGTCATTTTCGGTAACAAAAGGAACACTTCCGAAAATATCAAGTGCATGCCAGTAGCTTAAAGCTCTGAGAAAACGTGCTTCGGCTCTGTAAACATTTATATCATCCCTGTAATCTACAGGAATATTCCTGGCAGCAAGTTTTTCAGGAGTAGTTTCACGAATAAATTCGTTTGCCGCGGTAATCTGGTAAAAAATTCTGTAATACATTGCGGCAACGAAAACATCGCTGGGTGTCCAGCTCTGGTAAACAAAATCTTTTATGGTCTGGTCGTCCCATCCTATAACTGCCTCGTCGGTTGAAAGCACCTGATGATACCAAAAACCACGCAGATATTGTCCGAAGCCTTCATCTATTCCACTAATATCAGGCATACCGGCAGGGCCTTGCTGACCCGAAACGGCAAGACCTGCATATAACTTGGCCAGAATCTGCCTGTATGATGCTGGATCTTTGTACACCGTAGCAGATGTAAGAATATTAGGATCGATTGGCTCAACATCCAAGTCATTGAGGCATGAAGTAAAAGATATTGACATTCCTGTCAGTAGTAAAGTCAATAATATTATTTTTTTCATATTCGTTAGTTTTTATTGAATTAAAACTGGAGATTTAAACCAAGTACAAAATTGCGCGGACGTGGATAAATGTTATTATCAATTCCGTATGCTATTTCAGGATCCAATCCTTGATATTTGGTTATTAGGAAAGCATTCTGAACAGTGGCAGAAATCCTCAAATTTGCATTAATTAAAGGAAGATCGTTGAAATTGTATCCGATTGAAATGAAGTCCATTTTAAAGAAAGAACCATTCTGAACATAATAATCTGAAATGTACTGTGCATTGTTAAACCCCGTTGTTAATGCATCTGGGGTAATATTGCTAAGGTATGGACCTTCACCGCGGTATAATCGTGCAAAAATGCCATTAAGTGAACTTACATTGTTATAAACATAATTGCCGAAATTTGCTCTGCCGGCAAATGAAAAGTCCCAGTTTTTATAATTCAAAATTGAATTGATTCCAAGGAAAACTTCTGAGGCAGGCCTTTTTAAATGATACCTGTCATCGTCGGAAATTATTCCGTCTCCATTTCTGTCAACAAAAGCACCTTCAATCGGGTTTCCTGCGGTGTCATAAACTTGCTGGAAAACAAAGAAGGAATTTGGTGCGAAACCAACGCTATGCACTTGAATGGTATTACCAACTCCACCAGTAATTCCACCGGTTAATACTCCCAGATAATCAGGATCTTCAACAGCAGTTAATTTTGTAATTTCACTGTGGTTATATGTAGCATTAAAACCAAGTTGCCATGTCATGTCCTGCTGTGCAATAGGTCTGGTAAAAATTGAGAATTCCACTCCGCTGTTCCTCATATTTCCAATATTTGTTTCAATGAAATTGGTAAGGTTAGAACCAGCAGGAACTGGAATAAAATTAATTAAGTCTCTGGTATCTTTTACGTAGTAATCAATAGAGCCGTAATATCTGCCTTGCGCGAATGCAAAATCCAATCCAACATTGTAAGTAGTAGTTTCTTCCCACTTAAGGTTTGCATCGTAACCTTCAGGTCTTAATGTTCTTATAAATGTATCTCCAAATTGGTAAGATGCACCGTCGCGGCTAAAAGTGTATCTTGCAAGGGCAGGGTAATCACCGCCTACGCCTTGTTGTCCGGTAATTCCATAACCCAAACGGAGTTTAAGGTCGGAAAACAAGTTGTTATTTTGCATGAAGGGTTCGTTAATAATTTGCCATGCAAAGGCTGCCGATGGGAACAGACCCCATTGATTTTCGCCTATGAACCTTGAGGAGCCGTCATTTCTGAGGGTGATTGTAAACAAATACCTGTCTTTAAATGTGTAATTTACCCGTCCGAAAAATGAAATCAGAAATGATTCAGAAGCGTAAAAGCTATCTTGCAAAAGTCTGAAAGCCACTCCGCCAATGTTATTTCTGAGGTTTGTCTGAACTGCTGAACCCCTTCTCCAAAAATGCTGCCAAGAGTAACCTGCCATAATATCGAAAGTGCTTTCAATTGCAGGTAGTTCACTATTGTAGCTTAAATAGAAATCTAGGAGCTGGTTTCTTGTTTCCTGGTCGTGATTCATGTCAAGACCCCCGGAAAAATATGCCCATGGAGCATTGTCGGGTACAAATACCGAGCCTTCGGTTTGAGAGTAATCGTATGCTAAATTTAAATTTGCCCTCAGTTCAGGCATAAAATGGAAACGGTAATCTATTTGGGTATTTCCAAGCAACCTGTTTACAGTTGAGATATCTTCTCTCATATTAAGCAAGGCAACCGGATTTGATGTTGCAACAGGTCTTGGCAGATTCGTAACTCTATCAACCCAGGTAAAATATCCTCCATAAGGGCTTGTGTTGTCAAACACCGGCTGGGTTGGGTCAAATTGAATGGCAGCGGTAATTGCTCCGACATCTGCAAAAAAATTATCAACCTGCATCCCCCTGATATTGAAATTAATGTTTAAATGGTCATCTAAAAGGCGTGGGTTAAGGGATAGTGCAACGGAGGCTCTGGTCATGTTGTCGGTTTTAAGGATACCGTCGTTTACTGAATAATTGATGGATGCCCTGTAGGGAAGAAATCCTGTTGCGCCGCTTATTGACAAGGTATGATCCTGTGACATTGCATCGCGGAAAATTTCACTTTGCCAATCAGTGTTTGCTGTTCCAAGATTGGTATTTATAAAGTTCCAAATAGCACCGCCGGGGCGTTGGAATCGATCTGTGATTGTACTTCTGAATTCATCAGCAGAAAGAACATCTATAGACCTGTCGATAGTTGACAATGAGTAAGTTCCTGAGTATTCAACCCTTAAAGGAGTGCCTAATTGAGCTCTTTTGGTGGTAATAATAATTACACCATTAGAGGCACGGGAACCGTAGATTGCAGCTGCCGAAGCATCTTTTAGAACAGTAAATGATTCAATATCAGTCGGATTTATCATACTCAGAGGATTTCTGATTCCGCCAATTCCTTCCTGAGCTATGGGTACACCATCAATAACAATTAATGGGTCATTTGTAGCTCTGAGCGATGAACCGCTCCTGATTCTGATAGTAGCACCAGTGCCGGGAGCTCCTCCGCCAGATATGATCTGTACACCAGCCACTCTACCAGAAAGCAGTTCGGTAGGTGACGCAATATTCCCCATATTGAAATCTCTGCTATCCACAACAGTTACTGAACCTGTTGCATCCCTTTTTCTTTGCACACCATAACCAATTATCACAAGCTCATCTAATCGGGCAAAGTCAGGGAGCATTATTATGTCAAAGACCCCCGATTCGGTTACGAGCAATTCCTGGGGAGAATATCCCACGAAGGAGAATAAAAGAACTGCACCAGATGTGGTGGTGATTTCATATTGCCCGTCAATATTTGAAACCGTTCCCGTGTGTGTTCCCTGAACAATAACATTAACACCCGCCAGGCCACCAAAGGCATCAGCAATTGTACCTCTGACTGTAATCTGGTTTTGGGCCATTGCACTAAACGTAGCAATAACCCAAATTGAAAGCATCATTATGATGCCGTTCCAATTGATTTTCTTAATCATACAATTTGGTTTTTGAGGTTAATTAAAAAAAATTAATTTTAAATTTACTTTAAATAGTACTTAATACGTTTTATTTGTGAATACCTTTCTTTAAAACGCGATTAAAGATAACAAAATTGAATTTAAAAAAAAAGTAATTTAATCATAATTTTGAAGGTAATTTATTGATATTTTGACTGTTAAAATTGGAAATAGCTGTTTCAATCGTTTGCAGAAATATATTTTTTATTTATTTTTTTTTGCAAAACACCAGATGTTTAAAGAAAATTTACTTTCTTAACATAAAAATTTGTTGTGAAATGATTAAAATGGGGCGAGTAACAATAAAAGATATTGCTAAGGAACTTGAAATTTCTCCTTCAACAGTCTCGAAGGCTCTAAAAGATCACCCCGATATTAATTCTGAGACAAAAAGGCTTGTTAAAGAACTAGCAAAAAAACTCAAATACCGACCTAATCTGATTGCATTGAGCCTGCTTGAAAGTCAGACTAAAACCATAGGGTTGATTATTCCCCAGGTTGTACATTATTTTTTTTCCTCGGTTATTAGCGGAATTGAATCTGTTTTGGATGAAAGGGGATATTTTTTAATGGTATGCCAATCTAACGAATCATACGAAAAGGAAGTAAAAAATTCGATGGCACTTTTGTCATCAAGAATTGATGGTTTACTGGTTTCAATCTCAAAAGAAACTATAGATTTATCGCATTTTGTAAATATAATTGAATCAAACATTCCTGTAGTTTTTTTTGACAGGCTTCCAGAAAATCTTGATTCAGACTGCGTGTTGATCAATGACTTTGAAGCCTCGTACATGGCTACGGAGCATTTGATTAAGCAAGGATGCAAGCGTATTGCACATTTTGGTACACATCAGCATCTCAGAATTGGGCATGAACGGAAGAGCGGATATCTCTATGCCTTGAGAAACTACAATATTCAGTCAGATGAAAATTTGATTCGCCTATGCGACACTCGCGAAATGGCATTTATAACTGCGGGGGAATTAATGAAATACAATCAGCCTCCCGATGGTGTTTTTGCTGTAAACGATTTATCGGCCCTTGGTGCGATTGAGGGGCTTAAAAATGCCGGAGTTAGGGTTCCTGAAGATGTTGCAGTTATTGGATTTACTAACGAATATTTTTCCACCATTTGTGATCCGCCGTTGAGTTCAGTTGAGCAGCCCGGATTTGAAATGGGTCAAAGTGCAGCCAGCCTAATTCTTGAACGATTGCAAGCTGATTCTTATTTTCCATCAAGGAAAATTATCATTCCAACTAGTTTGGTAATCAGGAAATCATCGGAAAGATAGAAAACCTACATTGGGCAGCTACATTATAAAATGCGTCTTATATAAATGTGCATAATCTTGCGTGATCTCTATTAGGTTGACAAAACCTACCCCAAAAGTCGAATATTTCGTTTACCACCATGTACTACCCAAAAGTTGTAAAATTTGTTACTACAGTTTTCATAATTTTTTCGCTCTTGATTTTTGAAAAAAAATGAGGTTGTCCATAAATTTTGACAACCTCATTTTGTAGTCACTCCATTACTGTCTTCCCCGAGGCTTTGGAGCGTAGGAATTTATTTTTAATTCGGCAATGTTAAAACCTCAACAGAATTGGGGTTTAACGTGAGTTTCAATTGGGTTCCTGTTAGGGTAAAATCTGATTGAAAATTTGCTGTAAAACCTGTGCCAGCGAATCTCTCAGGTATTTCTAAAACAATTTCTTTCACTTCATTCGATTTATTGAATGCAACAAGGGCAATTTTATCAAAATAGCTTCTTGCGAATGCATAGGTGTCAGTTTCTACGTGAAGTGTTCTGAAATCACCATATAAAAACTCCATATTTGACCTCCTCAAACCATTAAGTATTTTGGTTGTTTCTTTTACCCACTGTTCTTTTTCTCCCAGATTTTCAAAACGCATCATTCTTCTGCTATCGGGATCGTTAGCGCCAGGCATACCAATTTCGTCTCCGTAATATATTACAGGTATGCCGGGTATGGTCATAGTAAAAGTTAAAAGTTGAATCAGCCTGTTATATCCAACCGGATCTTTAACTTCAATTTGTCTTGCCCAACCTGCTTCTTTAGTGTCTTCGTCAAAACTGAGCGCCCCGCTAGCAAAGGAAATAAATCTTGGCATATCGTGATTCCCGGTGATATTACCCATCAGGGAATGATTTCCAAAGTAGGAAAAGCTTTCTTGTATTGAATTATTTAACATATCAAAGGAGTGTGTTTCTGTAGCAAATACCATTCGAGCATCAAAATAAAGATTGAAATCGAATTTTCCTTCCATGAGTCCCGAACCTATATAGCTTGCAATCAATTCTCTGCTTCCGAAAGTTTCTCCAATCTGATAAATTGTCCGATCGGGGAATCGTTGTTTAATTTTGGTAGTAAGGGTGCGCCAGTAATTTGTTGGAATGTGTTTTGTTGCATCATGCCGGAAACCGTCAAGATTAAATTTTTCAATCCAGTAAAGAGCTGAATCCGACATTGTTTCAACAACTTCGGGTATAGTAAAATCGAGACTCGGCAAAAAAGTATCAAACCATGTAGTTAGTCTATGTTCATCCCACAACCTTATATTTATGGTTCCATCGGGTAATACCATATCGGTTGCCCATTCAGGATTATTTATAATAAGCGGGTTCTCCTTATGAACATGATTAGAAACATAATCAAGTATAACATTTATCCCATGGCTGTGAGCTACACTTACAAGTTCGTGCAATTCAGCATCATTTCCAAACCTGTGGTCAATTGTGGTTAATGACACCGGCCAGTAGCCGTGGTAACCCGTGTATGTTCTTTGTGGGGCTGGAAACTCTACAAATCCTTTGAGAGGATTCTGAGTAATAGGAGTGAACCAGATGCTGTTTATATTAAGGTTGGTAAAATAACCATCTTTAATTTTTTTAGTAATTCCTGCTATATCGCCTCCCTGAAAATTAGCCCGGTGTGCAATATTGGGGTCATCAACCGGCTCATCATTTGCCGGATTGCCGTTTTTAAAGCGGTCGAGTACCATGAAGTAAAGAATAGTTGCATGTTTATCGGCCCTTGTAAGAGCAGCAGCATCTTTTATAACATTGTCATAGCTTATGGGTATAAGTAAATCATTTGATGCACTATTTTGACTGTAGCTCCAAATTCTGATGGCAGAGCGATTTAATTTTTTGGCATCATAAGGGATGGTAATTTCATAACCATTTTCAACTTTAATAACAAAATTGCCGGAAAGTCTTTTGTTTTCCCATAAAACAAAAATATTATCGGGGACCTTATTATACCCAATTGTTATGGTTCTATTTGCAGATAAAGTGTGTATAAAAGGTAAATCTTCGTCCTTTGTAACTCCAACACTTAACAATGAATTATATCCTCCGGTATCGGTACCAATTTTTTCGGTATTGGTTGGATCGGCCATCCAGGTCCCATCAATTACAAGCCGGTACTGATAAACACCCGGATTAAGTACTAAAGTGGTTTGCCATTTCCCATCCACCAGTTTAAGAGGGTTGGCGGCGGGGTTCCAGTCATTCATTGAGCCGGCTAATTGAATACTTGTGTATGATTTTCCCTGTGGGTCAAATTGAAAGGTATAATTTGTCTTTCTGTTTTTCATTAAAATAATGGAATAAGGAAAACCATCAATCCATACTTTAAGCTCACCCAGTGGTGGTACTGCTGTACCTGTTGAAACAAGTGTAAGATATTCAAAATCGTTACCTGTTAATTTATAAGTAAGGTAGGAGGGGACTGTAAAAGAGTCTATTTTACTTATATCAATAAAATAGTCCTCAAGTACAACATTAGTTTCAAATAACTCCAGCCTAATAGGGGTTGCAAGTCCTGTTATGGCCGGGTCAAAGGGGTAATTCACTGTTTGTTTTCTTTCGCAACCCGCACTCAGTACAGAGAATACCAAAACAGTTAAAACCAATAATTTTTTCATCTTTAAATATTTTTAAAATTAGGGTCGGATTGAATTTGCATGTGAATTTTCATCCGTTGTTTATGTATTAACGAACATGCTCGTTGCAATAAATGTTTATAAATTTTCACTTAAGTTCAATTACCATTGATGATTTAGCAGGAATATTTAATGTATTAGTTATTTTAATATTTTTACCCGAAATAATTTCAATCCCCTCGGTATATCCTGTAAGCATTTCGGCAAATCTGCCAGTGGAAATATTTTTACTTTCTTCGCTGCTATTAATAACGATCATTATTCTTTGATTATTCAGGCTTCTGAAATAAACGTAAACATTTTCTCTGGGAATGAAGTGTGTAAGTTTTCCTGAATGCAAAACTTCACTGTTTTTACGGAAGTTTAATAATGTTCTGATGAAATTAAAGGCCTTATTCTGTTCCTTGCTTCGCCCTTCGGCAGTAAAAGCGTTATGAGCATCACCGGGCCAGCCTCCGGGGAAATCGGTTCTTATGTACCCATGACCTGAGCTTTCAAGTCCGGTTTTTAATATTTCTGTTCCATAATATATAGATGGAATTCCTCTTGTTGTCAAAATAAAGGTCATAGTCATTTTCAATTTATCCAAATCTTCACCCAGGTTTGTGAAAAGCCTGTCTAAATCATGATTATCACCAAAAACCACCAGCCTATACGGGTCGGGATACAGGAAATCTTCTGCAAGAATATCATACAACCTGATAAGTCCGGTATCCCATCCTGCAGGTTCGTTAAATGCAGCAGTAATTGCATAAAAAAGCGGAAAGTCGAATACTGAAGGAAGGTGAGAGTTATACCCATCGTGATTACGAGCATTCCGCTGGTAATATGAAACAAGCGATGCTTTCGGCATCCAGGCCTCACCTACAATAGTAAAGTCGGGATATTCAGTAATAACACTTTCAGCCCACTCAGCCATAAATTCTTTATATGGGTAGGGCTGTGTGTCCATTCTTATACCTCTTATACCCGAATATTCTATCCACCAGATACTGTTTTGAATCAGGTATTGTGCAAGCAGTCTGTTTCTTTGGTTCAAATCGGGCATGTGGGTATCAAACCATCCTTTTACCATCATATCAAGGTCGGCCTGCGCAAAGTGGGGATCAACAATTGTTGTACCGCGGTAGTGGGTTTTTGTATATTCTGGCCATATATGAATCCAGTCGTGTGTGGGCAGGTCTTTTATCCACCAATGATTTGCTCCGCAATGATTAAAAATCATATCTTTAATAACTTTTATATTGCGTTTTTCTGCCTCCTGAACAAATCTTAAATAATCCTGATTTGTTCCAAGCCGGGGATCTACTTTATAAAAATCGGTAATTGCATACCCGTGATAGGAAAATTGTTCTTGATTATTTTCGAAAACAGGATTATGCCAAATAGCGGTAATACCAAAATCTTCAAGATAATCAAGTTTATTTATCATCCCCTCAATGTCCCCGCCATGTCTGCCAAGGGGGTTAATCCTATCGGCCCTTTCAATCATTCCGGGCATATTGTCGTTCGCAACATTTCCATTTGCAAAGCGATCGGGCATTAGCAAATAAATTACATCAGATTGATCAAAACCTTTTCGTTCCTTTGAACCAGGGTTTTGTTCCCTGATTTCCCATGTATGGGTAAATGGCCTTCCGCCCCTTTTGGTGAATGTGATAGGAACGGATCCGGGCTGTGTGTTGCTTTCAATTGTAATATAAAGGAACAAATAATTTGGGTTTTCAACTGCAACTGTTTCATTGAGTACAATTCCATCATATTTTATTTCAGCCTTATATGTAGCAATATCCTTTCCATATACGAGAATTTGGAGTTGAGGATTTTTCATATCTGTCCACCAAAATGGTGGTTCAATTTTCTGAATAGGATTAGCACTTAATAAAAATGTTGAGATAAAAAACAAAAAAAAGAGATGAAGAAATTTTTTCATAATTAGTTTAATTCAGGTTAAATTATTTTAATGGCAATTTTTTGTAAGGTTGCAAACTGAGTTTCTTTTGGAATAGAATTAGCATCAAAATTTCAGAATAAAATTACTATTGTAAATATAGTGTAAAGACGTATATTTTTTGTTAAAAAACGAATCAAAAATTAATGTAAAAATTTGAATAACAATAAGTTGAAGTATCGGAAAATTGCAATTTCAAACGATGGATATGGGACTTTAGCAGAACCAAATTTTTCAAAAAATTCAAATAATTTCTTTGTTGGAAATCCTGTAGCTGTTTTTATAATTTTCGCGCCCAATTTTATTGAAACCAGCGATCATACCGCACAAACTCCCCCATCTGCAATAAAGAGAAGGGAGTTCGTGGGTTTTCAGCCAGTGGAATGTTAAAGCAACTATAATTTCTGTATTTTGATTATGGTGTCTTTGCTAAGTTCAACCGAGCAGGGCTTGTTGTGGATGAAAAGATTTAACTTTTCGCCCCTTATTAAAGAGATTTTAACTTCGCTTTGGCTTGAGGTTACATAAATCAATCTTCCTCTGAAACGAATGTGAAATGAAAATGATTTCCAATTATCGGGGATAAGAGGATTGATGTGTAAATCTCCATTAATTATGCGCATACCTCCAAATCCCTCAACTAGCGACATCCATGTACCGGCCATTGAGGTGATGTGCAAGCCTTCGGCAACTTCTTTATTATAATCATCGAGATCAAGACGCGATGTGCGTAAGTACAGCTCATAAGCTTTTTCGACATTCCCTGTTTTTGATGCAAGAATTGAATGCACACAAGGTGAAAGGGATGATTCATGAACAGTTCTTGCCTCGTAAAATTCAAAATTTCGTTTTATGGTTTTATCATCAAAAAGGTGTTCGAAGAAATATAAGCCTTGTAAAACATCGGCCTGTTTTATAAAACATGAGCGTAAAATCCTGTCCCATGACCAGTGCTGGTTTATTGGTCTAATTTTCGGGTCAAGGTCTTTTACCAAAATTTGTTCCTTATCCATGTACCCGTCTTGTTGCAGGAAAATGCCAAGATTTTTATCTTCCGGGTAATACATGTTATCGATGATGTTTTTCCAATCGCGGGTTTCATAAAGCTCATCAAATTTCATTTTTTTAACTAACTCACGGTATTTGGCGCTGTTTGAATTTTTAACATAATCGATTGCTTCAGTGGCATATTCCATACACCAACATGCAATAAAATTGGTGTACCAGTTATTGTTCACATTGTTTTCGTATTCGTTCGGACCTGTAACTCCAAGCATAACATATTTATTCTTTTCAGTGCTGAAGTTTACTCTTTGTTTCCAGAACCTGGCAATAGCAACCAATACTTCCAATCCGAATTCAGTCAGGTAGTCTTTGTCGTTTGTATGCCTTATATAATTGTAAATGGCAAATGCTATAGCTCCGTTCCGGTGAATTTCTTCAAAGGTAATTTCCCATTCGTTATGGCATTCCTCACCGTTCATTGTTACCATTGGATAAAGCGCTGCACCGTTAGTATAGCCGAGTTTTTCGCCGTTTTCAATAGCTTTTGCCAGATGATTGTACCTGTAAATCAACAGGTTTCTTGCAACCTGATGTCCCGCAGTGTTCATAAAGAACGACAGGCAATATGCTTCGGTATCCCAGTAAGTGCTGCCACCATATTTTTCACCGGTAAATCCTTTTGGTCCAATATTCAAGCGTGGGTCTTCGCCAGTATAGGTTTGGTGTAGCTGAAATATATTAAAACGTATTCCCTGTTGAGCTGCCGGATCTCCTTCGATAACAATGTCACTATCCTCCCATTTTTTTGCCCATACGTTGATATGTTCCTGCAAAATTCTATCAAAACCTTTCTCAACAGCCTTTTTTAATACATTTCCGGCATTATGCAATAATGATTCTTTCGGGTGATTTTCTGAAGACAGGTTAACTGCATATTTTTCAATTGCAATTTCATCCATTTGCTTTACCTGAAATTCAACAGTTGATTCTATGTACTTGGTTTTAGTTGAAGTTTCAGGTTTTAATTCAAGTGCTTTTCCATTGGAGAAGATTTTATAATCCATTCCAGTGCAAACATGAAACGCAGTTTTACGTGTTTCCAATGTTACAAATCCGCTGGTTCCTGAAACTGTTTTATTTACCTCGTCCCAAAATTTTTCATTGTAGTTCGAATCTTCATTTTTTACATCACCGTCAATAAAGGGTGTAACCTTCATTTTGCCCGAAAAATTGAGAGGAGTAACTTTGTATTTTATAACGCCAACTTCTTTATCAACCATGCTTACAAGCCTGATTATATCGGCCTTAATTTCCTTTCCAGAAGGCAAAACTGCTGTGAATGACCTTTTTAATGTGCCATGTTGCATATTAAGTTCCCTAATAAACCCTTTTGTGGTACATTTTGCAAGATCAAGTTCTTCTCCATCAAAACTTATATGCAGGCCTATCCAGTTGGCGGCATTCAATACTTTTGCATAATATTCCGGATATCCGTTTTTCCACCATCCGACTCTCGTTTTATCGGGATAATATACTCCGGCTATATAGCTTCCCTGAAGTGTGCTGCCCGAGTATTTTTCTTCAAAATTAGCCCTTTGACCCATATTCCCATTTCCAATACTGAAAATGCTTTCAGATGCGCGGTGATTTGATGGGTTAAAACCTTCTTCAATAATTTTCCACTCGTCTGTTTTAAGATACTTATTCATATTAAAAGATTGGTTAAAAGTTTATTAATTTTTTACCTCGTGCAAATCGTCAACAAAATTCACCAGAATACCGGCAATTATTAATGAAAAACCTCCCAAAACCAGCGCATATATGGCCTCGCCGCCGGCAATTGATTTTACAAAAAATCCCAGCAATGTAGCTGCCAAAATCTGGGGTATTACAATAAAAAGGTTGAAAATACTCATGTATGTCCCCATTTTGTTATGTGGGAGTGAACCGATAATCATAGCATAAGGCATAGATAAAATACTTGCCCAGGCCAGGCCAATACCGGCCATTGAGATAATTAGCAAATACGGACTTTTGAAAAAATAAACTGACAGTAACCCCAGGCCTCCTAAAAACAAAGAAATCATGTGCGTAGCTTTTCTGCTTGTAAGATTTGCCATAACGGGAAGCAAAAATGCCACTAAGGCTGCAAAACCGTTGTATACTGCGAACATTAAGCTAACCCAATCGGCTCCTTCGTTGTAAAGGGCTGATGTAACATCGCTTGTTCCATAAATATGTCGGGTAACCGCAGGAGTAGTGTAAATCCACATTGAAAACAGTGCAAACCATGAAAAAAATTGCACAATGGCAAGTTGTCCCATAGTTTTTGGCATATTGTAAACGTCGTTTAGGAATATTACAAAACCATTTTCTTTTTTGTTTTTACTCACCAACCAACCTGTAATTAGTTGAATTAACCCAAATAGCAAAAGGCCTAAAGTAAATACATAAAGTTCGGGCCTTAATTCAATTTGCCATGCCCCGCTTTGTACATTGGCATAATAAAGAAGCAGGGTTAGTAAAAAACCAATAGATGCCCACCAAATACCTTTGTGTAAAAATTTTTTTGAAGGCAATATTTTCTCCTTCTCCTCTGAAATTGCTGTTGAACCAGCTTTTTCGGCTTCTGCAAATTCTTTCAGTTCTTGTGGGGTATATTCTTTTGACATGACAACGGTCCACAGTACTGTAATGAAAAAAATTGCCGCCCCCACATAAAATGAAAATTTTACCGAGGGGGGAATTATTCCCTCAGGGGCAGTGTTGGGAATATTAAGTAAATTGGTCATCAGGAATGGTAGGGCCGATGCGACAACGGAGCCGGTGCCTATAAAAAAACTTTGCATGGCAAAACCCTTGTTTATTTGAGCCGGTGGCAGCATATCTCCAACATAAGCCCTGTATGGCTGCATGGCTACATTTATAGATGCATCCAGAACCCAAAGCATACCTGCTGCAACCCATAAAACAGGAGAATTAGGCATTACAAGCAGTGAAAGTGAGGCCAATATGGCCCCCACTAAAAAATAGGGCCGGCGACGGCCAAGCCTGTTCCAAGTTTTATCACTTAAGTAACCAACTATTGGCTGCACAATTAAGCCAGTAACAGGCGCGGCAATCCATAAAATAGGTATTATTTCAATACCTGCCCCAAGAGTTTCGAAA
>BBPF01002807.1_pt2 | contig 21297 bp, 20 predicted proteins | sample 1343921 | NCBI WGS metagenome assembly BBPF01 (sample SAMD00019090, study PRJDB2971) | groundwater metagenome | isolation source: The Cedars highly-alkaline
CATTAATCAAGGGAACCTCTCTCTCCTGTACCTTTACAAGTTGATTTCAGCGTAAGAGGACTTTATCAGGAAATGCTTTGGCTTGGATTATCAGTTCGTTCACAGGATGCATTTTCTGTTTTACTGGGTTATATGCATGAGAACAGGTTTATTTTCGGGTATTCCTACGATATAAGCTTTTCAGACATCAGAAAATTTAACTCAGGTTCTCATGAAATACTTTTGGGGATGAGATTTAATGCAATAAAAAGGTAATGATTCATGTTTTTTATATCAAATGTTGAAATATTTAATTTTAATCACTTTACTGGTTGTCCTGATTCTTGCGCCGGGTTGCGAACGGAAAGAAAAAGGAATAATTTCGGACGAAAAATTAGTCCGGGTTTTAGTAGACTTTCATAAAGTTAATGCACTTACATTGCTCCAGCCTTTTATAAAAACCTTTCATTCATTGGATAGTGTTAATTTGTATGAGCCGATTTTTAGAAAGCATGGAATTACACAGGAGCAGTTTGAAAAAACCATGCGCTATTATACCTTTTATCCTTTAGAATTTGAAAAAATTTATGATAAGGTAATATCCAAATTAACTCATGAACAAACTGCTATTGCAGAATTAATTGCCGCCGCCGCAAGAGATACTGCAACAAATCTCTGGAAAGGAAGAAATGTTTGGAGCTTTCCGGCTTATGGTATTGATAACAGACTACCTTTAAATGTTCCTGTAAATAGGGCAGGGACATATACATTAAGTGCATACATCAGGATGTACAAAGACGATATATCAATTAATCCTGCAATTAATTTGTGGTTCTGGTATGACGATGGAAGCAAATACGGTAAAAGGGATTCATTCCCAAGCACTCCAATAACTAAGGACGGGAAATTACATTTTTATTCAGTTTCAAAAGAACTCACTGATACTTTAACAACTCACATAAAAGGTTGGGTATTCGATCATAAAAATTCCGACACAGCATTTACAAAAAATGCTGATGTTTATCAATTAAGAGTTGACTTTAAAGAAACCTTGCCTGATTAGATTAATCTGAAAATAGGCACTCACGAACTCAAGACATTGTGATGAGGAAGATCTCAGCTACATATATTTTTCCAATTTCAAACATCCCAATTAAATACGGAACAGTTGTTTTAGATAACCAAACGGAGATTATTCAAGTGATTGATTCAAATGGGAGTTTAGCCGAAACGGCCGCACTTGAATATTACAACGGAGTAATAGTTCCTGGCTTAATTAATATTTCTTATAAGCCCATTGAAGAACTTAATATAAATCACGGTTCAAAGCGCTTAAACTACCTGAGAGGAATCAGAACTACTATTAAGGTAGAACCAGCAAACCGGAATTTCCCGGATATTGGAAAAATTAAATTAAATCATTTTTCATCCATAGAAAAAAGTGAGCCGGAACAGGAATATGATTATGATGAACTACCCGGCGGGCGAGGAATTTATATTGTTTTTGAAACGCAGGGTGTTATTCAAACTGAAAAGAGGAAAATTTTTTTGGTTCCAGTGAATTCTATTTCTTTAATTGATCATACAATTCACAATACATTACAGCATTGGTATGTTATTGGACTAAAATCGCTTCAACAAAATTCTCGAACCCAGTTGTTGAATTTTTTCTGTGAAAATTCAAATCGTATAATTTTCAATTGGGAGTCAGTTCAACAGGAGGAATTATATTCCTTGTTGGAATATTTTCTTGATCCTCAATCAGGGCTGACATTACATGAAGTATTGAAAGCTGCGACTTTAAATCCTTCTGCGATGATAGCGCAGGAAAATATTACTGGCGAATTTAAACCAGGCTTAACTCCTGGGATTTGTTTAATTGACGGAATTAATTTTAAGAATTTGTTTCCCCTTAAAGGGAAAATTAGGATTAAAAGACTTGCCTGATTATTTCGCGCCTTTTGATTTTAGGAAAATTACTGCTTCCTTATCAAGCTTAAGAATGTGGTTTTCAAACCATTCCATAAGAAAATCGTGCATGTCTTCGCACACATTTTCCTTTGCAGCCTTATAATCTTCATGGAATTTTGTTAATCGTAATATGAATAGACTGTGGCTTTCTTTATGCTGGCTGAATCCCGGGTATTGATAATCTTTAAGATAGATTTCTTCCTGAATCAGAAAATGCTCAGCATAGTTTGCAAGTGAAAAAAATATATCTGATGTTTTATTTTTACAATTCTTATTAGCAATAACAATTTTAAGCTGATTTAATATTTCCAGAAATTTTTGGTGTTGCTCATCAAGAAATTTGATGTTTACATTATATTCATCCTTCCATTGAAGAGGCACAGATGAAAAACTTATTTTCATAATTTCCAATTATAAAATGTTAACTTGCAAAGTTAGTTTCTGGAGATTCTCATACAATGATAATTATCAGTAAGCTCCAACTCAATTAGCGCAATTCAATCCCTGATTGCATTGTGATTAAAATGGGGAAGTTTCGACTTGTATCCTAATATTTCCTGCAACTTGTGAAAAACACATATAGGTCATTACAAGGGAATTTTCCTACTTTTGTAAATCAAATTTTTACAATGGGTACCTTCCTTTTCAACAAAATCATATTCGGCCCAGTCCGTAGCCGCCGCTTAGGAGCTTCATTAGGAGTCAATCTTCTACCTTCAAATGAAAAATGGTGCAGTTTTAACTGCATTTACTGTGAATGTGGATGGACGCATAAACAGATTCTAAACAATTCAGGCTTTCCCGGAAGATTGGAGATTAAAAGCGCTTTAAGCGCCAGGCTGGAATTAATGAAAACTCAAAGTGAACCACTCGATGTTATTACTTTTGCAGGAAACGGCGAGCCTACCTTACATCCAGAATTTTCCGGAATCATTGATGACACAATTGCACTGAGGAATAAAATTTACCCGGAAGTTGGAATTGCAGTCCTTTCAAATTCTACTATGCTCCATACTAAAGAAGTGAGGGAGGCCCTCCTAAAAATAGACCAAAATATTCTGAAACTTGATTCGGCAATTGAGGAAACATTCATCTTGTTAAACCAACCCCCAAAAGATTTCAGCTTTAAACAAATGATTGAATTGCTGGAACTTTTTAAGGGCAAATTCATTTTGCAAACCATGTTTGTTAAGGGGAGCTTCGACGGTAAAATGTTTGATAATACTACTGAAAAAGAACTCGTTGAATGGGTGAAAATTGTAAAAACACTATCGCCTTATAAAGTGATGATTTATACTATTGCAAGAGATACCCCATCAAGGAATATTCAGAGAATTTCTTCGGCAAGATTGAATGAAATAGCCTCGCTTATTAAAAACACGGGGATATCTGTTCAGGTTTCAGCCTAAATTTGCATCATTGAGTAAAACTTTAAAAGTTTTAGTATGCCCGCTGGACTGGGGATTGGGTCATGCCACTCGCTGCATACCCATTATAAAGGAATTAACAAATCAGAAGGCGGATGTTTGCGTTGGGGGTAGCGGAAAATCACTAATTCTGTTGCGTGAAGAGTTCCCTGAAATGAGATGGATTTATTTGCCCGGCTACAACATGAAGTATTCCGGCAGACCATTCTTTTTTCTGTCTTTAATTCTTCAAATGCCACTTTTCCTATTATCAACTTTAAGGGAGTATCTTTTATTAATGAAAATTCAGAAACACGAGAATTTTGACATTATTATATCAGATAACCGATATGGTTTGCACAGCCCAGCCTGCATTTCTGTAATTATAACTCATCAAATTAATGTTATTTTACCTTTTTGGTTGAAAATTTTTGAAAAGGCAGTCAGGAATTTTATTCAAAATAGAATAAATTTATTCGATTCGTGTTGGATACCTGACTTGCCCGGCGAGAATAATCTCTCGGGTGCTCTTGCACATAAGGTTGAACAACTTAAGAACTATAAGTTTACAGGGATACTTTCAAGGCTCACTAAACTTAACGACAGCCCAAACAAACAATTCACATATGAAATTGTTGTGGTCGTTTCAGGGCCCGAACCTTGCCGAAGTCAGTTTGAAAGAATTCTTGAAAAAGCGTTGAAAAATTCTGGAAAAAAATCCCTACTGATAAGAGGTTTGCCGGGTAAAAAGCAAATTGAGGCATCAGGGAATTTTTTTAAAGTAAATCACCTGAAAACTTCGGAGTTTTTGGAAATAATGCAGCAAGCCAGATATTTAATATGTCGCAGCGGGTATTCGACGGTCATGGATCTTGTTAGTATGAAGAAAAGTGCCTTGCTCGTGCCTACTCCGGGACAAACTGAACAGGAGTATCTTGCTGAATTTCTGATGGGAAAGGGTTTTTTTCCATTTATTAAACAAAGAAACTTCAATCTTGAAAATGCTTTCGTATTACTTGAAAGTTTTTCTTTTGCTAAATTACCTGAACTGGAAAAGGGACTTTTAAACGAGATAATCCAAAGCTTGCTTAAAATGCCATTAGGAAAGCACGAAAAGACATGTCATGACTGTTGTTAATCCAATTACGAAACCTGCATAAATTTGGGATGGTGTGTGCACTTGGAGCGCCAACCTTGAAGTGCCAATAACACCCGAAAGCAACACTGTTAAAATACTCATTAAAAATACATCGGCATGGAAATTGACTGATAAAAAAAACAGCAAACCCATAATCCCTCCAATTCCAATCATGTGAATGCTTATTTTCCAGAAAAAAGTTATGATTGTAGCTAGTAGTACTGCAACTCCTGAACCAAATATAAAATACAGCAAAAATGACGGGAGGCCAGCTTTTTTAAGAAAATAGAATGCCATAAAATAAGTTACGGCTGTAAGAAAAAATGGCAGAAGCCTGTCGCGGGCAGAAGTCATTTCAATATGAAACTCTCGTTTATTCAGCATAATTAAGGGGATAAAACCAAGCGGAATTACAAAAGTTGACAGGAATATTAAAAGGAATATAGCTCTTTTTTGATCAGGTGAGAAAAATGAAATACTTAGGTCGGATGAATAAATGAATAATAATCCTATTGTAGGCATTATTAATGGATGCAATATAAATGAAATCACCTTTGCAATAATCCTCATTGCAGTTTTTTTCTTAAACGTGCTACAGGTATATTGAGTTGTTCGCGATATTTTGCAACGGTTCTTCTGGCTATTTGGTATCCCTTGTCATTCAGAATTGCAGTAAGTTGGTCGTCGGTAATAGGTTTTTTGGAGTCTTCGGCCGAGAGAATGTTATTTAAAATCTTTTTTATTTCTCTTGTAGAAACCTCCACGCCGCCTTCTGTTTGCAAACCTTCGGAGAAAAAGAATTTTAAGGATATAATGCCGAAATGGGTTTGTATAAATTTTGAATTTGCAACGCGGCTGATAGTAGATATATCGAACCCGGTTTTTTCGGCAATGTCCTTTAGGATCATTGGTTTTAATTTTGTTTCATCGCCTTCGGCAAAATATTCCTTTTGATAATCCAAAATGGCATTCATGGTTTGCATCAAAGTATTTTGTCTTTGAATAATTGCATCTATGAACCATTTTGCCGACTCAATTTTTTGTTTTACAAACATGAGTGCTTCTTTATTTTTTTTGGATTGCCTTTGGTTTGAGTTTATGAGATTTTCGAACATTTCTGAATATGTTCGATTCAACCGTAATTCCGGGACATTTCTTGCATTGAGGTTCAGAATAAAATCGCCTTCCTTGTATTCAAGAATAAAGTCAGGTACAATATGGTCGGTAGTTTTGCTTAAGGGGTCGCTGTAGGAGCCGCCTGGTTTTGGGTTCAGCTTCAGAATTTCACTAATGGCTGCTTTAAGTTCTGCTTCAGAAATATTCAGCCGTTTAATAATTCGGTCATAAAGTTTTTTTGTGAATTCTTTAAAACAGGTTTTCAAAATTTTAATTGCAAGCGCTATAACCGGAGAGCTTTGGTTTTTTCTTTCAAGCTGAATTAAAAGGCATTCCTGTAAATCACGTGCGCCTACTCCAGGGGGATCTAATTCCTGAATTATTTTTAATGCTTCAAGTATTTCATTTTCGGTGGTAGAAATATTTTGCATAAATGCAAGGTCATCAACCATTGCATCTGGTTTTCTTCTCAGGTATCCATCGTCATCAATGTTTCCAAGTATATACAAAGCCAGGGATTTCTGTTTATCGTTTATTGTTCTTAATCCCAACTGATTCTGCAGTGAGGCGATAAACGTTGTCCCAACTGAAAAGGGAATATCGGCTTTTTTTTCTTCCTTACTGATGTTGTTTGTGCTTAATCTGTAAGATGGAATTTCATCAGCTTCCATGTAGTCTTCCAATGTAAACTCATCCTGATTTTCACCAGTTTCCTTTTCATTATTGTCCTCGTCATAGCTGCTTTCAAACTCATTCGCAGATTCTTCTTCAAGTACGGGGTTTTCTTCAATTTCTTTCTTAATTCGCTGTTCCAACTGCATGGCAGGTATTTCCAACAGCTTTATCATTTGAATTTGCTGTGGTGAAAGTTTTTGAAGTAGTTTTTGTTCTAACCTTTGCTTTAACATGGCAGTTGAAAATACTGAACCTGAATTAAAATTTCTGAAAGAGAATAATTTTATTTGTAAATATCATTTTTTGCATAACTAATTAATATGATCAAAAGTCGGCAGATTTAGGTGTTCTTGGGAAAGGAATAACATCTCTGATATTACTCATTCCGGTAACAAAGAGAAGCAGGCGCTCGAAACCCAGGCCAAACCCACTGTGCGGAGCTGTTCCATACTTTCTCGTGTCAAGATACCACCAAAGTTCTTCTTCAGGAATATTCATTTCTTTAATTCTTGAATAAAGTTTATCGAAAATCTCTTCACGTTGGGAACCACCGATAATCTCTCCAATTTTAGGAAATAATACATCCATAGCACGAACAGTTATTCCGTCGTCATTTTGCTTCATGTAAAACGCCTTAATACTTTTAGGGTAATTAGTAAGGATTACTGGTTTTTTAAAATGCCTTTCAACTAGAAATCGCTCATGTTCGCTTTGCAAATCGGAGCCCCACGTGGTTGGAAATTCAAATTTTTCGCCAGATTGCTGAAGGATTTCGATTGCCTGAGTATAATTGAGTCTTTCAAACTTATTGTCAGTTATAAAAGCCAACCGCTCTTTCAATTCATTATCATACATGTTATTGAGAAATTCAATATCGTCGGTGCAATTTTCGAGGGCATAAGTAATAATGTACTTTAGGAAGTCTTCAGCCAAATCCATATTAGCATTAATATCGTAAAAAGCCATTTCGGGTTCAATCATCCAGAATTCGGCAAGGTGACGTGGAGTATTTGAATTTTCGGCTCTGAATGTGGGGCCGAATGTATAAACATCTGAAAGGGCCAGGGCAGCAAGTTCGCCTTCAAGTTGCCCGGAAACTGTAAGTTTAGTTTCTTTTCCAAAAAAATCATCCGAAAAATTGATAGTATTATCGGGATTGTAAGGTAGATTCTTTAAATCGAGTGTTGTTACCCTGAACATTTCACCGGCTCCTTCAGCATCGGTGCCAGTAATAATAGGAGTATGAATGTAATAAAATCCGTTATCGTTAAAATATTTATGTATTGCAAAAGCCATAGCATGTCTTATTCGCAGTATGGCCCCAAAGGTGTTTGTTCTTGGACGCAGGTGAGCAATTTCTCTTAAAAATTCCAGCGAATGCCCCTTTTTTTGTAAGGGATATACATTAGGATCAGCCGTACCATACAATTCAATATTCTTTGCTTGAATTTCAACCGCCTGTTCCTGACCGGTCGATTGTTCCAGAGTTCCGGTTACGGAAATACATGAACCGGTGGTTATTAGCTTAATAAGCTCCTCATCAAATTTACTCAAATCAACTACTACCTGAATATTATGTATTACCGAGCCATCGTTTAAAGCAATGAACGCTATATTTTTATTCCCTCGCCTGGTTCTTACCCAGCCTTTTAATGTAAATTCATTTCCAATTTTAGTGGAATTTAAAACTTCCCTTACTTTAGTTCTTGTTTTACTTTGCATTAATCCGATTATTTAATGAGTGAAGATGCAAAAATACAATTTTAGCGCAATTTTTAAGGTTCAAAAAGATGTTTGCTTCTTAATAATACGACTTTTTGTCTAGCATGTTTGCTTATTGGGAATGGTTTTTGTGAATTTGTAAAAATTTTTCACCATCATATAAAATATTATTATGCATAATTTTTATAAGATAAATATAAGCCCTAAATTTATTTGCTAATAAATTCAATTATCATGGAAAAAATTAAAAAATATTTGCTTGTAACATGGGACTTCACCGCTGTTTCTGAAAATGCACTTGAACATGCACTGCGCATTTCCAAATTTGTAAATAATGATGTAAGGTTAATTCATATTGTAGAAGACAATGCGCAATCAGCAAAACTAAAGAAGGAAGCTGAAGGTAAGTTAGAGATTTTGGTAAAGGAAACATCCAAAAAGCATAGTGTTAATGTTGATTATATTGTATTGGAGGGGTCAATTTTTAACACTATCTCAAAATATGCTTCAAATAGCGATGTTCAAATCGTAATAATGGGCACACATGGAATTAAAGGAATGCAAAAATTAACCGGGAGCTGGGCTCTAAAAGTAATGGTCGGGTCAAAAGTTCCATTTCTTATTGTGCAGGATATTCCATCGATTAAAAAGCGTTTTACCGATATAGTTTTCCCCATTGATTTCAAGTCAGAAACAAGAGAAAAACTTTTCTGGGCAATTTACCTTGGAAAGTATTTCAGTTCTAAAATTCACCTGTTCAAAACTCCGGCTACCGATAAGGCTTTTATGAAAGGGATTAATACCAATCTAAATTTTGCTATTAAATATCTGAAGCAGAATGATATTGAATATGAAATTCACACTGCCCTAAAGTCCTCGAGTTTTACCAAGGAAATACTCACTTTTGCAGAAGGTATTGATGCCGATCTTATTCTGATTATGACAACTAAAAATATTACCATGAGTGATTTTGTTCTTGGCTTACCGGAGCAATCTATTATTAATAATTCGGCAAAAATTCCGGTTATGTGCGTAAATCCAAAAGATGGATTTGCAAGTGTGCACTAGGTTATGTTTTAGCGTATTAAATCATAAAGCAATTACCACTTAAGTCTAAAGTAATTTACAGTTTGTTTTAAAAATTATTGGAATGCGGCTTTTGTTAAAAGGGCTAAAAGCTTTTTTTGTAAGTTCCCGCGGAATATCTCCTGTTTAAAAAAATTCTTTTTATTACTCGCTGAAGTAACTTTGTTTGCTGTAAATACAATCAAGCTGACTTTAAATATAGGCAAAAAATCCACCTTTATTGAAGAGCGCATATCTAATCTTACAAATAAAATTAGAATTGATTATTCCGCGATTTGATTCTGATTTATAGGGGATTAAATTTTTAAATACTTTTTTAATTTTAGATTGACAAAAAAAATATTTCAGTTAACGAAAAACCTAGCCATGCATATAAACCGTGTTATTAGTATTGTAATTAAAAGCATTTGAGGAAAACGTGTACAAGTCAACATTCTCGGTATTATGAAAGTCTTCAGCACTTAATCAGTAGTATTTCTAACATCCTTGAATTTAAAAGAGATTAAAATAATTGTCGGATGGCCGGATCAACTGAATAACAATCCCACAAATCCAAATAGTTGTAGAAATGGGAAATGTGTTTTTCATGGCATTGGGGTTTTAAAACGATTAACTTATGCTAATTTGTTCATGAATAAAATGCTACATAAACAATGTTTATTTATAAATTTTCGATACTGACTGATTTTTTATTCCAAAACCTTCCAATTAACTCTGTTTACGAACAAATTAAATTCTTCCTGCTGGGCCGGTTTGCATTATAAATTCATGTTTATTTTATTTGTTAATTAATGCTATACCATAAATTTAGTGGGTAAATGAAATAAATACTTGACAGACCATTATTAAAAAAACATTTTTGTTAAAATAAAAGTTGCAAGATTGGCTTAAATGACAAATTGAATCGATCCTACTTTTTTTATACTTTTGGCTCTTAAAATTAAAATCCGGCATGAAAATAATTTTCTCAATATTTTACTGGCTGTTTTTTATTGTAAGCAGTATTGTGTTATTTATTCCCGCATTAATTATATGGATGCTCACGGTTCTGTTTGACAGCAAGCTTAGTATTCTGCACCTATATTCATGCTTTTGGGCTGGTTTGTACATTGCCGCAAACCCGTTCTGGCGGTTAAAAATAGAGGGGAGGGAAAAAATTAAAGAAGGAGTTGCCTACGTTATTATTTCCAACCACCAATCGTTTATAGATATATTAGCTTTATTTTCTCTATACAAACATTTCAAATGGGTATCAAAAACTGAAATATTCAAAATTCCCATTATTGGTTGGAACATGTCATTAAACGGGTATATAAGTATTGACAGAGACAACTCTGTAAGCTTTTTGAAACTGGCTCGGGTTGCAGGGAAATACTTAAATAACGGTAGTTCTGTTATGATTTTTCCTGAAGGTACAAGGTCGACAACAAATCAGTTAAGGCAATTCAAGGAGGGGGCATTTCGTCTGGCAATACTAAACAAAAAGCCTATACTGCCAATTGTATTAAACGGTACAGCGGAAATTTTGCCCAAGAAGAGTTTTTTGCTTGGTAAAAGCAGTGCCATTTCCATACGTGTACTTGATCCTATTCCCTATGAGGAATTTTCGCATCTTGAAATAGGGGATATTATAAAAAAAATTAGAAATTTGATGGTGGAAGCTCATTTCAGTCTTAGAGAAAATTCTGCCGGACAGTAAAACCGGGTTTCCAATTTCGCCATAAATTCAAAAAAATGTTTAAATTTTTTGATTCAAACAGGCGGATACTGAAAAAAATGGGATTCCCTGCAGAACAGCAGGGGTATATCAATCGTTATTTAATGGAAAAAGAAAATTGGGATTACCATTTTAATAATACAAAAAACTTTATAATCAGGTCTATTAGTGAAATGCATGGAGAAAAAATTGCCATTCTGGGTAGCGGGTGGCTATTTGATGTTCCTATGGAATTCCTTTTATCCAGATTTCAAAAAATTCTTCTTTTCGACCTATTTCATCCGGCACAAATTCTTCATAAATACAAAAATAACAGTCGTATTGAATTTCATTTCAATGATATTACGGGTAGTGCAATAAAGGAAGTTTGGCAAATTTATAAGACGGGAAATTTTGGTCTCCTGCAACAAATTCCTAAAGTTAAATTTAAATTGCCCGATAATGTGGATTTTGTTGTGTCGGAAAATCTTTTGTCGCAATTGGATACTTTTCCAATAGATTTTTTAAAAACGCAGTTTAATTGTAATGAAAATTCACTTGCTGAATTCAGCAAAAGAATTCAACAAAATCATATTGAACTACTGCAAACTCGAAATTCATGTTTTATTTCCGATGTTTTGGAAAAATGCACTTCGAATAAAGGAGAAATAGTAGAAAAAAAGACTGTCAATATAGATTTGCCAAATACGGGCAAAATGGAAGAATGGGAGTGGATTTTTGATACTAGCGGGGAATATCACGCAGGCTATCAAACTACATTATCGGTTAAAGCAGTGTGCTTTTGAGTAAAATATTTATCATTTTGAATTTTTGGCCTTTAAGTGGATAAATCTATTCTTGAAATTTTTTACTACCTTAGCCTGCAATTGAAACAAAATTACTCAATACCAGGGTTATGGCATTGATTTTTTCAGTTATTAACCACAAAGGTGGTACCGGAAAAACCACCACTGTTGGAAACCTTGGCTCGGCATTAGCTACGCTGAGCAAAAAGGTTTTGCTTATTGACCTGGATACGCAGGGCAATCTTACCAGTTCATTTGGTAAATACGGTCAAAAAAATCATATAGGAACAATGCTTTTAGGTCTTTCAGAACCAAGAGAAACCATTGTTAGTTCGAACGGCTTGTCTTTGATAGCTTCATCGGAAGAATTATCTGATTATATCAATAAAATTGATAACGAACCGGGCAGAGAAACACTTTTGAAGGAATCGCTTGCAGAAGTGAGCAGTCAATTTGACTATATAATAATTGATTGTTCGCCCGGACTCGGAACACTATCCATAAACTCCTTAGTGGCAGCCGATTATTATTTGGTTCCCATGCAGGCCGAAAATTTTGCGTTTATTGGATTGGATAAAATTCTACAAATTGCAGAAAAAGTAAAAAAACGTATGAACCCTGGCCTTGAACTGGCCGGCATTTTATTCGTGCAGCAGAGCCATAAAACCAGGTTTAAGCAGGCTGTGGTTTCAAATATCGCCTCTAATCCTCTTCTGAAGAATAAAATTTTTAAATCCACAATACGACAAGACATTTCACTAATGGAGTGTTCGGCATTCGGAAAAACTGTCTTTGAATACCTTCCGGGTGGAAGGGGTGCTCAAGATTATTTGGACCTTGCAAAAGAAATTATCGATAAATATGGCAAAAGATAAAAAGAACATTAGCGATTTCAGTAAGGCACTGCTTTCAAACAGCCAATTTATTGGAAAGGATATGAAAAAATCTGAATTTCCTAAAAGGAATCAAGGCAAAAAACCAACTTCAACAGCTCAGGCGGTTGAAATTGAACCAGAAATATTCATTGAATTAGAAAAGCTGGCCCGAGAATATAAAACTGACCTGAAAAAATTCACAAACATTGCGCTTAAGCATTTTCTTAGGATTGAATACATACGTCAGCCAAAATAAATAAATATTCGCCAATACCTTAATGCAGGATTTTCCAAGAAATTTACAGGACAAAATTTTCAAAATCAAAACCAAAAGCGATTTTGATGAACTTGCTATAGAGGTTTTTCGCTTTCAGGTCGCCAATAATTTTGTTTACAGGAATTACATCAACGCATTGAAGTTTGATCCTTCAAAAGTAAAAAATCCGGTAGATATACCCCGTCTGTCGATTGAATTCTATAAATCATTACCCGTTCAATCGTTTAATGGAATCCCAGAAGTTGTATTCACGAGTAGTGGCACAACTGGCGAGGCTACAAGCAGGCACATGGTAAAATCTGTGAGTATTTACGAGGAAAGTTTTTTGCGGGGGTTTAAATTATTTTACAATCATCCCCGGCAGTACTGCCTGCTCGCATTGCTCCCATCGTATATTGAACGCAAAGACTCTTCGCTGGTATACATGGCGGAAAAACTCATTAAAGAAACAAGTCATCCCTTCAGCGGCTTTTATCTTAATAATCTCGAGGAACTCACCAATTGCCTGAAACTTCTTGAACTGAAAAAACAAAAAGTACTTTTGCTTGGCGTTAGCTTTGCCCTGCTTGATCTTGCAGAAAAATTTCCACAGAAACTGAAACATACCATAATTATGGAAACCGGAGGTATGAAGGGCCGTCGTGCCGAATTAACCCGGGAAGAGCTACACGACACATTGATCAGGGCCTTTGGAGTTGAAAAAATCCACTCAGAATACGGGATGACCGAATTATTATCTCAGGCATATTCCTATGGTGACGGAAAATATTTTACACCACCCTGGATGAAAGTATCAATTCGCGATATTTACGACCCATTTAGCAATGTAGGTCTTGGAAAAACAGGAGGAATAAATATTACTGATTTGGCAAATATTTATTCATGTTCTTTTATCGAAACTTCAGATTTGGGTAGAATGAATACCGATGGCGGCTTTGAAGTACTCGGCAGACTTGACAGAAGCGATCTGAGAGGCTGCAACCTGATGGTGGAATAAGTTTCTTAAACCGCAAATCAGGGCAGCGAGTACTGAATTCGCAAACTTTCTGCCAAAAAAAATAAAAATTAACAAAGATTTTAGGCTAAGTCAAGTTACAATAAACCCAGCTTGCTTCATTTAATGTTCTGTAAAATTAAGCGTTAAAATCCTATGAGAGAAAGGCCAATAGAAAAAGGATACAATTCCGGCCCCTTGCCTTTGGCAAATAATGGTGTTAAATAGTAATTGGCGTAAAGGTTTAAATGTCCGAATCCGGCTCTGAAAGTAAGTCCATATCTGAAGGGGTTAAGGTAAAAATCATCTCTTACCCTTTCTTTGTTTCTATTGCCCGCCTCTCTGCTAACTACCTTGGTGTACGCTCCCAGCTTTACACCCCCTATTAGTCCAGCCGAAAGATGTATTCGTTGACGTCTTGAAATTTGGGGGGTCTGGTATTCAAGCAACAAAGGAACAGTAAGGTAGGTGGTAGTTAATTTAGTTTTTAAAACCCCTGGGGTCATAATTTCAATGCCTGCTATGCTACCTGCAATTACTTCAATTGTGGTATTGTTTTTGAAACGGTAATGGTTGAATTCAAAACCCATACCGGTTAAAAATCCAAAATTATCGCCAGCAATATTGAAATCGTATTGTAAGAAATTAATGTTTACATTAATGGATTTGCTAGACCTTAATTCCATAAAATACATTGAGGGATCGAGCGAGGTTGAAAAATCTGAGTTTAAATAATTATTTATGCCCAATTCAAACCCTGACCAGTGGCCCTTGAACCGCCTTCTTTTACCAATTTCTGATTTTGTTTCCTCATTTACTTCCGGGTCAACAACGCTCATTTGAATTTCAGATTCATCCCCTTTTTCAATAATTCTAATTTCCCTTTGCAAGATTTTTATTCTGGTTGTATCGCCTTCAAGCTCTAATGTGTCTATTGTTATTTCCTGAAGACTTCCGGTAGCCTCGTGATTTAATTCCTGAGCTAATGAAATTTTGCTAAAAAAGCTTAAGCTAAGGATTAAAATCCACCTGATAATTGTAATATTTTTCATTTGTATTTGATTTTTTTGTTTGACGTAATGCTGTATGAAAAAGTTACAGCCTGTAATTAATCAATTTTCTTTGAAAAACTTAAGTGTTTTGATTGAAAGGCAAGAGCAGTAACATTACCTTCCTTATTTCTTTTTTTCTCAAGTTTTATATTGGCCCCGGTCAGCCGGCTTAATCCGTTAATTCCAACATTGGCAATATCCCAAATCGTAAATCTCCCCGAACCGTCTAAGCCGCCTATTTCTATGTTTTCAGCTAGTTCATTTAAGTTACTTTCAATGCCATACAAAATCTCGGATGAATATGCTGTTTTGGTTGAGATTGTTGATTCAATTTGCATTGATGCAAAATAGATTTCCTCGGCTTGAAGGCTCAACCTGCCCGGCTTAATAGCAGGAATAGAATTCAACCGGAACCTTTCGGTTTTAATATTCCTGTCGTAAATCTTTTCCTGTTTAACAATATCTCCTGACTCAATTTCTTTAAAACTTAAAACCGGCGATTCAATTAAAATTGTTATACTATCTTGTTTTATTGGATGAGGCACTTCATCGATAATGGGCAAAGATGCAGTTGTATTTGAATTCTGAACAATAGTTTTACTTTCATCCACAAGATGTTCGGTGATTAAAAAATAAAAAATACCGGCGATGATCAAAACTGAAGCCGCAAGGGATATTCTTTTTAGAATAATTTTAGGGCCTACAATATTTCTCTTCAACGAATTTTTCCGAAAATAAATAACTGATGCGTCTGTTTGAAGCTGTGTTTGCTTATATAATTCCAAAGTTTTCTGTCGGTTTGGAACAGCGTTTGTAAAAGACTCAAATTCAAGTTTCTTGTATTGATCCAAATCGCCTTCTACCCAGGCCACACAGAACTGCTCAAAATTAGATTCCCTGACTTCATCGTGTAATAAAAGCCTTTTTAAATCTTGTTTGTTTTCAAATTGTTGGTTTTCTTTCTCAAGGGCAATTAATGTAAAATCATTAAATTCATTTTTCAGGTCGGGGTTTAAGGTCAAAAAACTAAATAACTCGTTCGTTCTATCGGGGGCTAGAGTGCCCTCAAAATAGTCAAGAAAAAAAACCTCATAGTTGTTTCGGCCAATCTTTTCCATTTTAAAGTACTGTTTCAATTTTTACTAAGTAATTTTTCAAATACATTCGGCCACGGTAAATATAAACCTTTACTTGTGCCTCCGATAAATTTGTGATTTCGGCAATTTCTTCGTAAGAGTATCCCTCATAATCCCTTAGCATAATAACTGCCCTTTGTGATTCGGGCAACAAATTTATAGCCTCATGCAATATTTCATTCAAGTCAGAATATTGCTCATTATGGGAAAGCTTATTTGTATGGCTTGATTCCAATGCAGTTTGTCTGCTTTCCTTTCTATGTATATCAATCATTGTATGATAGGCTATTGAAAACAAGTAAGATTTTGCCTTCTCAAAATTCACAGTTTCAACCCTCATCCATAATTTTTCAAAAGAATCCTGAATAATATCCCTTGCCTTCTCTGTATCTTTCATGTTCTTCAGAATAAAGCGGTAAATATTATCGGAGTAAAGGTCAACGCATTGATTGAATTCCTCTATAGACATGTAAATAAAATTAATATTAAGACGGGTAATTGGTTATAAATGTTACAGCCCCAGGAATTTTTTTGGCGGCATGAAATTTATTCCAACGCTTTTTACAATAGTGAAAAATAAAATAATAAGATTCCTCAAAACGCAATCTTCAAAACATTGTAATACACATTACTAATTAGGGATGATAAACACTAATTGCCCGAATATTTAGAGTATCCATAGTTTTTCTATTAAGGTAAAATATTTGCCTGCATTTGATTGACATTGTTATTTTATTATTGCGTGTAAAATCATTTCCCGGCAAAAAAATATTCGAAAAAGCAAAGTATTATATTTTTTTAATCACAATCTGATTTTATACTCATTCAAAGGGTAAAACCCAATCATCTGTGCGGAAGGGGCTTGCCGGTAAACCTTCAATATTGAATAAATTAGCTTCTTTAGGATTATCAGCCCATGCATAACGAACTGCTACAGGTTTATCTATGCTGGTATTCCAAACTATTACTCTGTTTTTGTCAATAATTCTCGCTTTTGCCCAGACAAACTTTTTATCGGGACCAGCAATGGCAAAATGCTTAAGTTCATCTGCGGCCCTTGCAATTAAGCCGCTCCCGGTTTCCGAAAATGTAAGAATTATTTTTTCACCTTCAACAACCATAGATTGAAAAACTGGTCCCGAATGGATTACATTCTTGTTAAAACAAGCTGTATGTTGGGCTGCTAGGGCTAATCGTTTTCCTACATCCTTTTTATTTAGAGGGTGAATATCGTTCCATTCGCCAATATCAATGGCAACTGCCATTGCTGTGTTTTTAACCGACAAGGTCATAGCCTGTGATTCTCTAAGGAGTGCCCAATTACTTTCAGAAGGATAAGCCTTGGATTCCATATAATTGGCAAGTTGCACAAATAAAAATGGAAAATCTCCCTGTGCAAATTGTGTCCTCCAGTCCGAAATCAATGCAGGGAAAAGACACCTGTATTCCATTGCTCTGCCAGCATTTGACTCCCCCTGATACCATATAACACCCTTTATTACATAATTCAGCAAAGGCGATATCATTCCGTTAAACAAGCCTAAAGGTTTCCACCTTATAAAGGTTTGGGAAGCAAGTGGTTCCATTTCAGCGCCTTGTTTAAATTGCCATTCTCCAGAAAGGTCAATGACTTCATTGCCAATAATTATGGCATATTGTTTATCATAAACAAATCCGCCCCTCCCCGAAGTATTAATAACACGTACAACTATTGTATTTTCGCCGGGCATTAACAGACTAGCAGGAATTTCATACCTTCGCGGTGGATACTGATAACTTACCGATCCTACAAACGACCCATTAATATAAACAGAGTCGGCATCTACAATCCTTCCCAGAATTAATTTTCCCGCTTTGCCCGCAAGGGTTTCCGGGACATTAATTTTTTTCCTGAACCAAACAACGCCGTTAGTAATGTCGGGATTTACATCAGACCAATATCCGGGAATTTGCTTTACCGGCCAGTCCATGATATTAAGATTAGGCTTGGTCCAATAACTCTCAGGATTTTTAAATCCTTCATCTTTTTTCCTTAACTTATTATGCCATTGTGAATATCTGAGATTATCGCCACTTTCGATTTCTTTTATCAGCGCGGTGTCTCTGAACTTTATTGCTTCGTTTAGGTAAACCGGAAAATTTTTTAATGCTTTTTCACTCATCCAAGCTTCTGCAGGTGAGCCTCCCATGCTTGCACTAATAAGTCCGACAGGCACCCCATTTTGTTGGTAAAGTTCTGTTGCAAAAAAATATGCCGTTGCCGAAAAGCCAAGAACAGTTGAAGGATTAGCAGATACCCAACTTCCGGAATTAAAATCCGCCTTTGGCTCTGAAAAATCATATTGATATGGCACCGTAAAACTTCTGATATTGTTGTTTTCTGAACCGGCAATTTCTTCTTCATATACCCATTGTACGCGCCTCATAGGCATTTCCATATTTGATTGACCGGAGCATAACCATACATCACCAATTAAAATGTTGTTTATTAAAACAGTATTCTTGCCAGAAATTTTCATATTATATGGTCCTCCGGGCTTTAATCCATTTAATGTGACATACCAATTGCCTGAATTATTTGCCCGTGTGCGGTAAACCCTATCCAAAAAATAAACCGAAATCCTTTCGTTTTTACTTGACCAGCCCCAAATTTTCACCTCGGTATCGCGCTGTAATACCATACCATCGCTTATTAAGCGTGGAAGTCTAATCTGCCCAAATGAAAGTGTTACTGAAAACAGGAAAACAATTGTAAATCTTAAAAATTTCATGTGTGCTTAGTATTAAAATATTTATAGTTCCCGACAGAATAACCAGTGTTGGTGACTTTCAAGTGACAAAAACTCAAATTTTAAATGAATTTTACTTAGAACAAAAAAGAATCAGATTAAAAATTTTCAAAACAAAAAACATGAAATTTCAGCCCTACGGTTCTTAAAATTCATTTTAAGTTAAATGGATTATCCCGCCCTGCATAAGTAAACAAAGTTAAACTATTTTATAATGCCATTGTAAGGCTTGAAAAATAGTTGAATGCTGGAATTGGGTAAAAACCGGTTATCGATTTTGTGCTTGTACTGTATTTGCAGTACTCTCATTTAAATTTATGCTGCTGCTATAGTTTGGTTTTTCAAAAATAGTTCAATTTACTTTATAGGGGTGATAAAACAAAGTTCGGCTTTGATCCAAAGTTATTCAGAACCAGAAGCCTAAAATCTGGATTAAATATAGGTTTTCCTATTGCTGGGTGTCAAAAACTTCAAGTTGTTTCATTATCTTCTGTTTTATATATTTGTAACTTACCAATGCTGCTACTAACTATGAATGAAAATTATACTCTTATTGAAGTAAGTAACAAAGGTGCTTCTAAAGAATTCCTGAATTTTCAGGTTGAATTATATAAATCTGATAAAAATTATATCAGACCGCTCGATATGGATATTGAAAAAGTATTTGACCCTTCGTCAAATAAATTTTTCAGGAATGGCGAGTGCATTCGTTGGATTTGCAAAAACGGAAATGGAAAAACAGTCGGAAGAGTTGCAGCATTCATAGAAAAAACTATTGCCAGAAACCAGGAACAGCAAACCGGAGGTATGGGTTTTTTTGATTCTATTAACGATCAGGCGGTAGCAAACCTGCTTTTTGATACTTGCCAGGCCTGGTTGAAAGAACGTGGTATGGAAGCAATGGACGGTCCGATTAACTTTGGAGACAGAGATAGATGGTGGGGTCTGCTGGTTAATGGATTTATGGAACCAAATTATTGTGTACCTTATAATTATCCTTATTACCAGAGCTTGTTTGAAAACTACGGGTTTAAAAATTATTTTAATCAGTATACATATCACAGTGATATGACTGATAAGCATTTGTCAGAATTCATTAGGGAAAAAGCCGAAAGAGTTTCAAAAAATCCATCTTATAGTTTTTCGTACAGCAATAAAAAAAATCTTGAAAGAATTGCGATTGAATTTGCGACTGTTTACAATCAAGCTTGGGCAAAACATGCTGGAGTAAAGGAAATTACAAAAACGCATGCTTTGGCTTTATTAAATAGTGTTAAACCTCTTTTAGATGATCAACTTATTTGGTTTGCGTACTATAACGGCCAACCTGTGGGATTTTTTATTATGATTCCAGAATTTAATCAGTTAGTTAAGCGTTTTAACGGTAGGTTAAACATTCAGGCGAAAATTAAATTTTTGGTTCATAAAATTATGAAGAAATGGAATAAAGCATTCGGAATTATTTTTGGGGTAGTTCCTTCGCATCAGGGTAAAGGTGTTGAGGCAGCTTTAATTATGGCCTTTGCCCGCCTTGCAATTTCCCCCAAGTTTCAGTATAAAGAAATTGAAATGAACTGGATAGGAGATTTTAACCCTGCAATGATGAAAATTGCTGAACAGGTTGGCGGAAAAATAAAAAAAACGCATGTAACCTACAGATACTTGTTTGACAGAAGCAAAGAATTTAAACGGGCCAAAAAATAGATTGGTTTGGTTTTTGCAGATTCTTTTACATTTATACAATGGTGAAAATTAAGTTTTGGTTTTTTCTGTTTATATGTTTCTGTTGTCCGGCAATATCGCTCTCGGCTCAGAATGATATTGAAACACGGCTGGTATTTTCAAATACGGTCGATTTTAATTTTACCAGCGAATGGCAATATCTTTCCACCGATATTTACCTTTTCAACGGTACGCAATTTTCAAAACTTATTAATGAATTAGAGATTAACCGTGGAAGAAGAGGCTTTTTGGGAAGAACCCGTTTTGCAGAAGAAACCCTTGAACACCTGTTTATTACAGCCCAGCTATCGGGCTTGAAAATTTTTGGAGACAATATTATTTATCCTATTTACAATTTTCAGATTACAAAAAGTCGTGATAACCGATACAATACCTTTGTTAGTGATAATATTGATCACATAAGAATAATTGATAACCTGCCCATTTATACAACCGGCAATTTTATTGACGCAGTTATTCGAGTTAGGGCTATTACCAGAAATGACAGAGATCAAATGTTTAGGCTGGTAGGGTCACAGCTTGTCAGCCTGTCAAAGATTCCGACCCCGACAAATGCGATGCTCTCATTGATTGGAGAACTTGGACAATTCATGGAGTCCAGCTCGTTGAACAGAGAATACCGTTTCAGTTCAACAATAAGACTTTATGAACAAAAAAATTTTGATACCAGGCTACACTCAATTAAAGTATTTGCACTTGTTACCGGAAAAAGTCAGCCCGTTGAGATAAATACATTTTATTTGTCAGATTTTCTGACAGGCAATGATAATCCTGAAATAAACAGGAAGATTTTGGAGGAATTGCTTAATTACAAGGACTACCCGATTCTTGTTGTT
>BBPF01003107.1_pt1 | contig 21284 bp, 16 predicted proteins | sample 1343921 | NCBI WGS metagenome assembly BBPF01 (sample SAMD00019090, study PRJDB2971) | groundwater metagenome | isolation source: The Cedars highly-alkaline
ATGTTAACTGCTATCGCACAGTTGTCGGTAGCCGTCGCTGTACCTGTTCCTGCCGGGGTGCTATCGTCAGTGCAGTTTATTGTAATGTTTGCCGGACAAGTAATTACAGGATGTCAAGTCAATACTTAATATTGCATTATTACTCTGAACAGAAGAATTAACATCACTTACAGTGCAATAGTACTCACCTGCATCACCAACAACCAGATTAGTTATTGTAAGGGTGTTTGTATTATATTCCGGGTATTTGACAGGGTCAGAAAGTTGAATATCCGGACTGCCCACCTTATACCATTGATACGTTAAAATTCCTTTGGCTTCTGCCGTAACAGAAAACTGAATATCACTGCCAATGCAGGCATTCAATACAGGATCGGGTTGATCAGTAATTCTGACTATGATTTTCCCTATGCCAAAATTTGTTTCTGATGGAGAGATGCCTGAAGTTAAATTGTTTCTTCTGATATTGGTTCCTATTGGATCAATTGGAACTCCATCAGTGGTCCAGTATCCTGCAGTCCCGGTGCGGCGTATAATTCTGGCAGATGAATTAAAGTCTGTGAAACCATCCGCATTCAGGATAATATTGAAGTTGGAGGAAGCTAAACCACCAGTCGCTGTCAGTAACCAATAACCATCTGTATATTGTTGTTCTGAAATTCTCAGGCCGTCATGAATATCATCCATTGGTAACCCGGTACTTCCCGGATCATTGGGGATAAATTCGGCAGTAATACTGCCCGGGGTTAAACTGGAGAAATACAGATTGATATGATTGTCATTGCTTGTTGTTCCTACAGGAAAAAGATAATTTCCTGTGGCGTTATGCCATCGTTTTAACTGTCCAGTAATATTTCCGGCAGTGTAATTTAAAATACCCGGATTGGTAATTTCCGTGCCAAGCTCTAATACATTTCCGTTTGAAAGAATGTTCCCATTGGTCATTGTGAGTGCAGTTCTGGCAAGGGTGTACCCTGACAAACTTTTATTTCCTCCACTTTGTATTATTAGATTATTATAAATTGTTGATGGAAAAATTTGTTGATTACCTGGTCTGTTATAAAAAACACTGCTTCCTGAATTACCGGTAGTTAAAAATGAACCAAGGCTGTTAGATTCTCCCGAAAGATAAAGATTATGCGGAACATCCTCACCCGTCATTTCAATTATGCCAGTAGGGGCATTAAGATTCCCTCTAAGTATTACGGTTTTTAGAATAGTTGTGCCAAAGTCAAGTTTAGAGTTAAAACCAATATTTGTTATACCATGAACAGTGAGATTATATGAAAAAGCAGTTAGCCCTAATATTCCTGAGTTAATGGACAAATTTTCATTAACTACAATATGGGTGTTCGGGTATTTTGTGCCTGTTCCTCCAATAATAAGGTTATGGTAAGTGGTTCCTGCAATGGGCTGCGAAGTCTCAATATTGGAATATTGTACTGTGTTACCAGGAGCATCAGCATCAAAAGTTCCAATATTCATAGGAACAACACTTCCAAGATAAATTAAATGGGAATTTGGCCCTTGTGCCCATATTGAACCTTCCACTTGTCCATTCAACCGGGTTACAATTGTAACAGCGGAGGTATTATTATTTGTGAGGGTTCGGTTTTGTGCAATATAAACATACCCTTCGAATTCCATTGGACCATTTCCGGATAGCTCCTGATTTTCAACGAGAAATTCAACATTATTGGCTAAAAAAGAGCCTAGGTTGGGATTATTATTTGTAATCCCTCCTCTTATATCAAGATTCGATGAATTGCCTGAACCCAAGGTATTCCACTTTCCTGCGGTATTTATGGTAATTAATCCAACAAACCTGTTGGCTCCATTATTAGATAAATCACTGAATTCTCCACCAATGATTGTTGTGCCTGATACCATGAAATTATGACTCCCTGCTTCCAATAGCCCGGAAAGAATATTCAAATTACCCAGCACATTAGTACTTCCCTGAAGAGTTTTATTTTCACTACCCGAGATATGCAGGGTACCATAATTGGCAGAAGCAAAAACTTGTTGATTCCCGTTACGCCCATAGTTTACAACTCCGGTGGTAGTTGAAGCGAATGTGCCAATTGCATTAAATTCACCATTCAGATTGATTATATGTGAGCGTCCGGTCTGGTTAATATTAACTGATCCGGTTCCACTCAAATTATTATTTACTGTAAGGGTCCTGTCAGTGGTATTACTAAAAGTAAGGGTTCCGTTAACTGTAAAATTGCCTATTATGGTTGTTGTATTATACCGATATTGAGAACTTGTTCGAACTGTAACTCCGGGAGGTATTGAATATTGTCCGGGGAAACCTTGTGCCGCATTGGCCTGATTCCAGGCAGTTCCATTATAAATTTCCCAATTACCCGGAATATTCCACTGATAAATTGCTTCGTCGATGTAGCGTGTTCTGTATTCTCCTATTGTTTGCGATTCAGATGCAAGGGAGAATAACAGACTTGCAAATAATACAATAAAACGGGGGAATGATTTTTTTGCAAAAAACAAAAAAAATGCAGTATGCCCCTTTGATTTACAAAAGGACATAGTTATCCCTCTCCTGTTTGGAGGTATATATTTGGAAGCATTAAACACTAACAAACATTAAGAGTACAAATTATCATAATTAGCTAAGATTAACCAATTCTTTTTATTTTATCATCACCGTTTTTTTACAGTCAATCCGGTATCTTCCATTAATTGTCACGAATCATTGATAAGCAAAATTAATGGACCCAAGATAAATGAATCCATTTCAATTCAGATTTTACGTATAATTGGTACAAAAGTTATGTTTGCTTTGGTAATTTATTATTAGTTTCCTGTTAGTTATAAATTTTTTAAGTTGCTGTAAATGAGAAGCATCAAAATGTTTACTTTAGTTTCAGGAAGGATTATTAATTTTGACAAAGAGTTGCATTTAATAATTAAGTCTGCATAAAATAAAGGTAAATCGAATTTCCCAAATTTAGACTTTGCGTAAATTGTTATTTTTACAGTGTATGGAGCAGGAATTTGACAACTTAAAAAATTCAGTTGCGGGTTGTGTCAGGTGTAATTTAACGCATAGTCGCACCCAGGTAGTCTTTGGCGAGGGGAATATTCATGCAGGAATTATGCTTATTGGAGAGGGACCGGGTTATTATGAGGATGTGCAGGGAAGACCCTTTGTAGGACCCTCAGGTGAATTACTGGACAAAATACTTGGGGCTTGCGGATTTACCAGGTGGGAGCATGTTTACATCGCGAATATTGTGAAGTGTCGGCCTCCTCAAAACAGGGAACCATTGCCTGAGGAGAGAAAGGCCTGTTTGCCATACCTGAAGGAACAAATCCGATTGATTAATCCCCGGATTATTGTATTGCTTGGCGCTACAGCACTAAAGGGTCTAATTTCAGCAGAAATGAGAATTTCAGAAATCAGAGGGACCTGGATTGACTGGGAAAACAGAAATGTAATGCCAACATATCATCCGGCAGCACTGCTAAGAAATTCCTCTCTCAAAAAGGATTCATGGGATGATTTTAAAAACGTTGTTGTGAAATACCGCGAACTGGTAAATCCCGGACATTACTGTGCTTTTATTTAAGTACACGGGAATTTGTCAAATGTCATGTAAAAGCATTTATTCCCGTTATATCGTGCCCTGTAATCAATAAATGAATATCGTGGGTGCCCTCATAGGTAATTACTGACTCAAGATTCATCATGTGCCTCATAACCGGGAAGTCACCGGTTATTCCCATTGCACCAAGTATTTGGCGTGATTCCCTCGCAATTTCCAATGCCATATTTACATTGTTTCTTTTTGCCATTGAAATCTGTGCGGCGGTAGCTTTGTTACCATTTCTTAATACGGCTAAGCGCCATGCAAGTAATTGGGCTTTAGTAATTTCAGTAATCATTTCGGCAAGTTTTTTCTGCGTAAGCTGAAACGCACCTATTGGTTTTTGAAACTGGTAACGTTCTATAGAATATTTCAGAGCTGATTGATAGCAATCTATGGCAGCCCCTATTGCTCCCCATGCAATACCAAATCTTGCAGAATTCAGACAATTCATCGGACCTTTAAGGCCTTTAATATCAGGGAAAACATGGGTTTCGGGAATTTCTACATTATCAAAAACAAGTTCTCCTGTAATTGAAGCCCTTAATGACCATTTGTTTTTGATTTCAGGCGCACTGAAGCCTTTCATGCCTTTTTCAACAAGCACTCCTCGTATAATACCTTCTTCATCCTTTGCCCAAACTATTGACAAATCGGCTATGCAAGAATTTGTAATCCAGAGTTTGGCTCCATTTAACAAATAATAACCATTTTTTTTCGTCAGTCTTGTTTCCATACTTCCTGGGTCTGATCCATGGTTAGGTTCCGTAAGGCCAAATGATCCTATTAAGGTTCCTTTTGCAAGACCGGGTAAATATTTGAGTTTTTGCTCCTGCGTACCGTACTGATAAATAGGGTACATTACAAGCGAGGATTGCACCGATGCCGCCGACCTGATACTGCTGTCGCCTCTTTCAAGTTCGGTCATTATTAATCCGTATGATATCTGGTCCATTCCTGAACCTCCGTACTCTTCAGGGATAAAAGGGCCTAGTATTCCGAGTTCACCCATTTCCCTGATTAAATTAACAGAAAAATAATTATCCTGTGCCCATTTATCAATATTCGGCTTTATTTCCCTGTTTATCCAATCCCTTACGGAATTTCTTATGATTTTGTGTTCCTCAGTTAATAATTCGTCAAGCAGGTAATAATCGGGTGTATCAGAAACAAAATGGTTCATTTTTATAAAATTTGGGTTTTAGCAACAAGACCCGAATAAATCCGGGCCTTTCAAATTCTTTTAATCATTATAGAATCAGCATTGCATCTCCGTAGGTTCCAAACCTGTATTTTTCTTTTATCGCCAATTTGTAGGCCTTGAAAAGGAAATCGAATCCTGCAAATGCCGACACATTCATCAACATTGTAGATAATGGCATGTGAAAGTTTGAAATCAATGAGGTTGGTACAAGAAATTCGTATGGAGGGAAAACGAACTTATTAGTCCATCCGTCGAATGGATTTAAGTGTCCAAGGGTAGATACAGAACTTTCGAGTGTACGCAGAACAGTTGTACCAACGGCGCAAATATTTTTTTTATTATTCTTCGCCTTATTAACAATTATAGTCGCTTCTTCGGGAATTATAATTCTTTCCGAGTCCATTTTGTGCTTGGTTAGGTCTTCTACATCGACCTGCCTGAAATTTCCCAGTCCGACATGCAGGGTGATTTCGGCAAAGTTAATTCCTTTAATCTCAAGTCTTTTTAATAACTCCCTGCTGAAATGCAATCCGGCAGTTGGTGCGGCAACGGCTCCTTCATGTTTTGCGTAAACCGTCTGATACCTTTCCCGATCCTCAGGTGTAACATCTCTTTTAATAAATTTAGGCAAAGGTGTTTCGCCTAATTGGTAGAGGGTTTCTTTAAATTCCTCGTAAGTGCCATCGTGTAAAAATCTCAGGGTTCTGCCTCTTGAAGTAGTGTTGTCGATTACTTCGGCTACAAGCATATCATTTTCTCCAAAGTAAAGTTTATTTCCAATTCTTATTTTTCTTGCGGGGTCAACAAGAACATCCCATAATCTTTGTTCTCTGTTTAATTCTCTTAACAGAAAAACTTCAATTTCGGCACCGGTTTTTTCTTTATTGCCAATTAGACGTGCAGGGAAAACTTTTGTGTTGTTAAATACCATAACATCGTCGATATGGAAATAATTTAAAATGTCCTTGAAAATTTTGTGTTCAATTTTACCGGAATTTTTGTGTAATACCATCAGGCGCGATTCGTCTCTGTTTTCAGAAGGAAATTTGGCAATTAGCTCAGGTGGTAAAATGTATTTGTATTGCGATAATTTCATTATTTATATAAATTTTTAATAGGTTTCAAATAAATGCCCTTTATACGTATCAAAATTAAAATTGTTCCATTTTGCCCAATTTTTTTTCAAACTGATCCAGATTCAAAACGTCTTCATTTAAATACGAGCCGATTGCAGTTCTTTTTAAGGATTTGAGGTAAGCACCCGATTCCAGTTTTTTACCAAAATCGCTTGCCATTGTTCTTATATACGTTCCCTTGCTGCAAACTACTTTAATAATTAACGTAGGAGGATTATAGTCAATTATATCGATTGAGTCTATTTTAATTTTTACCGGCTCAAGGGCTTTTACTTTTCCCTGCCGGGCAAAATTATAGGCTCTTTTTCCCTGAATTTGTTTTGCAGAATATATTGGCGGGGTTTGCTCAATTTCACCGGTAAAGCCAGGGATAATTTGCTGAATTCGTTCAGAGTTTATATGAGAATAGCTGAATTCACCATTAAACAAGGTTTCCAGATCATACGAAGGCGTAGTTTTGCCAAATTCAATTGTGGCTACATATTCTTTTTTTAATTCCTGAAATTTACTAATAGATTTTGTTGCTTTGCCTGTGCAAATAATTAATAAACCTGTTGCAAGAGGATCTAAAGTGCCTGCATGACCAACTTTAATTTTTTTCAGCGAATAAAAATGGCGTATCATTGATCTGATTTTGTTAACCAAATCGAATGAAGTCCAACCGTATGGCTTATCAAATAAAAGAACCAGGCCTTCCTGAAAATCTTCGGCTGTTAGTTTTTGGGTCATCCTTAAGGTTAAATCACAATTGCAATTATTCCCACAATTGCACAATAAATGGCGAAATAAATCAATTTCCCCTTTTTAACAATGTTAATCATAATTTTGCAGGCAAACAAACCGGAAATAAATGCAGCTGCAAAACCAACAATTAGTGAGCTTGTACTTAAGGAATTATGCAATACATCGGACTTAGAAACTAAGGCTATAAAATTAGCCCCAAAAATGGGGAGTAAAACCATAAGAAACGAAAACCGCGTTGCAATATCTTTTTTCACACCCAGCAATAATGCAGTCGAAATTGTAGCCCCCGATCTTGAAATGCCTGGTAAGACTGCAACAGCTTGCATAATTCCAATAATAAATGCTCTCAGGTAGGAAATATCCTTTTGGTTCGATTTAATAAAATTTGTGAGCAATAGCAATCCGGCAGTAATTAATAACATAAATCCAACCAAGCGTATGTTCCCGGTAAATAAACTTTCAACAGTTTCTTTGAAAAACAAACCAACAATTGCAACAGGAATCATAGATATGATAATTTTTGCCATAAAACGGGTTGACTCGTTCCATTGAAAAAGCAAAGTTTCTTTTGTTAATTTTTTAATTTCAGTAAAAAATACCACAATAGTGCTCAGAACTGTAGCACCATGCACTACAATTGCAAATGCCAAATTATCTTCATAACCGTTGTTAAAAATTGCCTGACCAATTTCAAGGTGTCCGCTGCTGCTTACAGGTAGAAACTCAGTTAAACCCTGTATAAGGCCAAGAAGCAGGGCTTCAATCCAATTCATAGAAAATTTTTTTAGTAAAAATGATTATTCAGTTTTTTTCCCGGAAGGTTTTTTCATTATAGCGTAGATTTGAAATAGAAAACCAAACAAAACTATCAGCGGAGCAAGCGTTATTCTTCTGAAACTGAAAATTTCGGGATTGAAAACATTCGGGTCATCAGAGCCGCCACCAATCATTAAAGTAAATCCAATTATTATAATGATTAATCCAATAATTAAAAGTATATAGTTTTCCCGTGAAAACGGGAAGTCGGGTTTCTGTGAATCTGTTTTTTTCTTTGACATGATAGTAGAATAAAATGTTTTAATAATACAGACGATCAATATGCATTCTTAGAAATTTAGCTACGGCAAAATAAGTTGAAATCCAGTTCAGGGCTACACCAATAATAAGAACGGACAAAAACAGATATCCTATGATTTGAAAGTCGTGTATGCTGAAAAGGTCTAAAAGCTGCTGCTGTGCAAAATAAATTACGACTGTAAGCATTATTATTGCAAGAATGGCTGAATAGAAACCATGCAATGCACTTTTAACTAAAAAGGGTTTGCGTATAAAGCCTTTGGTGGCTCCAACCAATTCCATTGTTTTTATTATAAAACGCTTTGAGTAAATTGAAAGCCGGATGGTGTTATTAATTAATGTAAGCGACATAAGAAGCAGCAATGAGCTAAAAGACAAAATTATGACAGTAATTTGCCTTACATTCTCATTTACCAAATGCACCAGTGATTTCTGATAAAAGACTTCCTTTACCTGAGGAATATCAATTAATTCGGCTTCAATTACACTAAGGCTGTCGTTGTTTGCAAATGGCGGATAAAGTTGAACTTCAATTGAAGCAAGCAGGGGATTGTATCCCAGAAATTCAATAAAATCTTCACCCAGCAATTCTTCCATTTCTTTTGCTGCCTGTTCTTTTGTAATATAGCGGGTAGATTTTACAAATCGCGCGGCATCAAGGTTTTTTTGCAGTCTTATTATATCGGCTTCTTTAACATTTTCATGAAGTATTACCGAAAAACCTATATTTTCTTTAACAAAATCGGAGATTTTTTTGGCGTTCAAAACCAAAAGTCCTAAAAGTCCAATCATGAAAAGCACGAGCGAAACGCTTAAAATAGAAGTAAGATAACTACTTCTAAGGCGACGTTTAACTACCCCCGATTCACTTTTCATTTGTAACAATTTATTCTAAAGGTTCAGAAGGAATGGCTACTACAAGAAATATACAAAACGATTAAGGTTTTAACTGTTATGAATAATCTTTGTTAATAATCGATTGCAAATTTATACAATTGACACTTACTTTTTTTCTTGAAAACGAAATAAATTATTGACAACCATTTTTTTCCTTATAAATTCTTTAAGCAGCAAAATTAACTCCGGGGCAATTCTGAAAGTATAAACCAACAGCAAATACAAAATTGTTACAACAACCGACCTTATTATTATGTTTGCTAAACCGCTTTGTGTATCGGGAATAGCAAATCCAACGGCCAGTACAAATAAAATAATCAGTAATAGCCACAGTGTTTTTAATTTGAATGGATTCATTTGAAACATTTTTCCTATAAAAAGAAATTTCAAAGTATTGTAAAGAAAACCCGAAATCATTACAGCAAGAGCAGCACCTTCGAGACCAAAAACAGGAATAAAAACCAGATTTGATATAACTGTGAGAATTATAAGTACATAGAGAAATCCAATGCCATATCGGTAATATTCAGAATTATAAATTACAGAATTGTTCACTCCTGTTGCCATGTTAAACAATGCGCTTAGCGAAAGTATATAAACCACATTCAGCCCTAGCATGTAGTCCTGTGGAATTATTTTAAACAAATCCTGTATGTTTATTACTACTCCAATAAATAATAACCCGCCAATCAGTAAAAGGTAAAGAGAGGAGTCGTAGTATATTTTTTTAATCTCCCCGATGTTATTTTTTGCCCAGGCATCGGCAATTTTGGGGTTTGTAATTTTTTCCAGCGCTACAAGGGGAGCCTCAATGATTGTGGGAATCAATGCGGCCACTGAATAAACCGCCACCATAGAAAGTGACAGGAAATTTCCCACAATAATAGTGTCGATATACCGTAAACCTAACGACGAAAGACTAGCTACAGACATAACAAGTCCATAGGTAATTATTTTCGAAATTCCAATTTCTCTATAACGGGGAAAGTTTATTTTAAAACCCGGCTTGTCAATAATGAAAATATAGAGGATTAAAAATAAAGTCTGAACCCCATAAATCGCAATAAACAAAACGATAAAGCTCTGAAACGACAACCAGTTTATGAAATATGCCGCAACAATCAATATTGATATAATGCGGATAAAAACATCATTTATTAATGAAGGGAAAGAAGTTTTGTACAGTGAGAAACAATAAGTGTTCAAAAGCGTATTAAATCCCAAAAACAAGATAAGCGGGAAAACCAGTATAAAAAATTCTGAAAATATTGGCGACTGATCTCCAAAATGATTTAGAATATAAGGTTTTAGTAAAAGCAAAATAGTTGACACAGTGAGATAGCCAATGAAACCAACTGAAATTAAAAAACCAAAATAGCCATTATGTCGGTTTTCCGGGTTTCTTAACAGCGGGAAAAACTTGATTGTAATGTTTGCAATTCCAATAGGCATAAGGGTTGCGAGCAAGGCTGAAAAAGAGAATAAAATCCTGGTAAGTCCCAGTTCCTCGGATGTAAGAAAATTTGGTTGAATGATAACAATATTCAAAAATCCGACAAGGATTCCTGCATAGGTTATAATTGAATTGGCAATGCCTTGTTTTCTTATTTCGCCCACTGGGAAATTATATTAATAAATTTCAATATCCGCAATTTTGCTTTCAGCCCGAATCACTGCATTTATTGTTCCGCACTTTGTTAGGAATCTAACATTTTTACCAGATTCGTGATATATCAGGCGTGTCAAATATTATCGCAATTTTTAGGAAAATTAGCGAATAGTAATTATAATAAATTTATTTTACATGAAATGAGCATGTTCGTTAAAAACATTTACACTGATGAATTTAAAATCGGCGAAGCTAAAATTCACAAGCGAGTTCTATCCGCCATAATTTTTAAATTATATACGCATGAAAGCAATTAAGTTTCCTTTTGTTGAACTGTTTACCGGAATTAAATTGCCTTTCGAATCAATCCTATATGGTTTATATCCTTCGTTATGCAAGCATAAGTAAACTTGTTCCGGACTTGCATCAAATTTTTGCAGTAATTTCCTGTTAATTTCAATCAAAACAAGTGGCCTGAATCTTTTTAACGCATCTTTTAAACCTCCAAGCACCTTCAATTCAGCACCTTCAACATCGATTTTAATAACATCGAGTCTGGAAATATTATTAGAGTAAATGAATTTGTCTCCTTCAATTGTATCAACAGTTTCTTTAATTCCAGAGAAATTAGATTGTTCAGAAAAACCTGAAGTTCCGGTATTGGATTGATTGGCTGTAAATATTTCGGCAAGTCCCTGAATGTTAGACAAAGCAATTTTTTGTGGCAATATGTTTGAAAACCGGTTTAGTTGAATATTTTTTGTTAATTCCCGAAAGGTTAGGGTAACCGGTTCAAAGGCGTAAACCCTTCCGTTTGAACCAATTCTTTTTGCTGTCATTAATGAATAGTAACCTATGTTCGCCCCAACATCAAATACAATCATTCCAGGTTTCAAATAATTGTTCCAGAATATTGTCTGGGATTTTTCTATTTCATATCGACCAAAAAAATATATCTGTTTTTGAATCCAATCTGCAAGATTGGCATCAATGATAATATTTTTATCAAAAATGGCTACAGCTGTTAAGCCGTTAAATATTCCGGCTTTTGATATTAATGATAATACCGGGAATTTACCTGTATTTAAAGGGAAACAACGGAAATAGCACCTGAAGAGTCTGGCTAAAAGTAAAATTAGCATAAATCGCGGTTTCAGTAAATTAGTCTGCATAACACTTCCACAAAGAAAGAAAATTAAAATAACTTTGGGCTCAGAGTTTGCAATATTTGGAAATCATGCCTAAAGTACTTTTTTTGACTTGCTGGTACCCTTCCGGTAACGATAATTATTCGGGAATATTTATAAAAGAACATGCGAGAGCTGTAATCTCAGCTGGCGCCGATTTATGTGTATTGCATTATAATGTAAAGAAAAGCAATTGTTTTTTTCGGCTTAAGGTTAACCGCGACAAAAATGATGGTATCAACTATATTGAATTGAAGCTGGAATCTGTTTTTTGGAATTTTTTTTACCAGATGCCTTTAATTCTTTGGTTAATAATTAAATATAAAATTCTTGTGAAAGCTCTTCCGGAGGTAGAGAAAGCCGAATTAATTCACTCTCATGTCATTTTTCCTGCCGGAATGCTGGGATATAGATTATCAGAAAAACTTGGGGTCCCTCATTTAATTTCTGAGCATTGGTCAAAGACTGAGAATTTTTTAAGCAGAAGTATTTATTCGCACTGGGCAAAACAAGCTTATTTGAAGGCGGAAGCAATATTTCCGGTTTCAGAATTTTTATCACAAAGCATTTTAAAAGCTTGTCCGAATTTGACCAGAATTTCAATAATTCCAAATATTGTGGATACTGCTACTTTTCACTTTACGGAGAAATACGGACAGGATAAAGTTATTTTCGTGTCTGTAACCAACATGCGTAGAACAAAAAAAATTACCAAACGTCCTGACCTGATAATTGAAGCTCTTTACCGGATTCAACAAAAGCATATTATAGATTTTGAATTGGTTATGATTGGCGACGGTAATTTGAAGGCAGAACTACAAAAAAAATGCAAACAAGCAGGGATAAATGCGCGATTTCCAGGATTTCTTTCCAAAAGTGAGATTTCAGAATTCATGCAAAAAGCCACATATTTTATTCACGCTTCAGATTTTGAAACATTTGGAATTGTTGTTTTTGAAGCCTTGGGTACCGGAACTCCTGTAATTGCATCAAAAATAGAAGCATTCAGATCAATTATTAATGACCAAAACGGAGTGTTGTGTAAAAACAGTATAGATGAATGGGTAAACGGTATTATCAAGGCAATTTCTATAAGCTATAATCACAGGTTAATTGCCGAAATGGTTAAAGATAAATATTCTTATAATGCTGTAGGCGAGGCCATATTAAAGGAATATAGAAAAATTATGAATAATAACAGATTCGCTTTCCCGGAAGGTAATTGAGGCATATAACACTCAGCTATTTTACCTTGCCAAAAGTTGCATTTGCAATGAAAATTTAAGTTAAGAAAAACCGCTTTTTAATGAATTTGTAAACCTTATAATTCTTGCGAAAGCAGGAGGCTAAAATAAAATACGAACAATTATTAGGATTTTAATTATAGCAATAAGCTTTATTTGGTAGTTGCCTTGAAAGAACAAAAAATGGTTTGATTTCTATAATTCTTTTCCGGGAAATTTTATAAAATTCCGGCAGGAAATTATCAGGTAATTTCTATTATTGGTTCAGCAATTATTCAATAATTTCGGTCCAGCCGAATTTATCCGGGATATCACCAATTTGAATTTTCGTAAGGGTTTCGTAAAGTTTTTGTGATATAGGCCCGGGCTTATTGTTTTTGCAGTAAGTATATGTCTTGCCGGTTTCCAAGTCAAAAATTTCGCCAATGGGGGCAATAACAGCAGCAGTTCCACATGCCCCAACCTCTTCAAAAGATTCAAGTTCTTCAATTGGTACCGGCCTTTGTTCAACCTTTAGGCCCATATCCCTTGCAATATCCATAACACTCTTATTAACAATTGAAGGCAGTATAGAGCTTGACTTAGGTGTAATATATGTGTTGTTTTTTATTCCAAAGAAGTTTGCAGCTCCTATTTCGTCTATATATTTTTTTTCCTTAGCATCAAGGTACATGGGAGAGGCATATCCTGCGGCGACTACTTTGGCAATTCCCACTAAACTGGCTGCATAGTTGCCCCCAACTTTAATGTTTCCGGTACCCAACGGGGCCGCTCTGTCGGAATCTTTAACTATGGCAATTTTCATAGGGCTAAATCCTTCTTTAAAGTAAGGTCCAACAGGCGATACAAAAACCATGAAAAGAAATTCTTTTGAAGGTTTAACTCCAACCTGCGAACCTGTGCCTATAAGCAGAGGTCTTATATAAAGCGAGGCTCCTGTTCCATAAGGAGGAATAAATCTTTTGTTCAATTTCACCGCTGTTACTATACATTCTTTGAAAAGTTCTTTCGGAATTTCCTGCATCAAAATTCCATCGGCAGATGTTTTCATTCTTTTTGCATTTTCTTCCCAACGAAAAAGACGAATTTTACCATCTTGTCCAATGAATGCTTTCATTCCCTCAAATGCTTGTTGCCCGTAATGCAGAGAAGTAGCTGCTATGTGAATATTTACAAATTCTGAAGACGACACTTCAATTTCCCCCCATTTTCCATTTTTGAAGTAGCTGCGAACATTATAGTCGGTTTTCATATAGCCGAAGGAGAGGTTTTTCCAGTCAATATTTTCCATAGCATGGGTTTTTGAAAGATTATCAAAACAAGACTCCAAACATAAGTAAACTTAATTTTTTTTCAATGAAATACTTTGGTGTTTTACAATATCAAACTTTACAATAAAGTATAAGAAAGGGTTACAAACCAGATTTAAGATTTTCAATTTGTTGTTCTTTGGAGATGTCTCTCAAATTATTGGCAGTTTGGGTAAAGAAATTATGTGATTCTACAAATAAAATAAACTTATCAAACCACTCCTTTTTATTTTCAGCAATGCCAATTACTTTTTGTTCGTTAAAAAGGTTCCCGGCAGCTTCAAGCAAACCTTCCCTGCCAAGAAAAGAATAGTAAGAGTCAAATAATATTTCTTCTAAAGGGTTTTTGGGAGCCAATTTTTCAAATGATACTTTCAGTAATTTGCAAACTTCAATTATTTGACTTTCTGAATATTTATATTTTGGCAACACTTCAGTTACCAACTCGCAACGGTCGTTTGCATTATTTTTGTAAATTTTTATATAACCGGTATTTAAAAATAGCGCTGCAGTTCTTAAAATCAGCATTTTCTCATCGGTAAGTGCCTCGGCCCTGCCTATCAATTCGGCACTTAAGGAAATTGTATGAGCATTTTTCAGGTTATGGAAATATAGATTTTCAGACAAGTTTTTTTCAAGCCAATTGAAAACATACTCCTCCACATCCTGCAATCTTAATAGCTGAAGTTTAATATAAAACAATTCATTAGGCAACAGACCTTTAGATTCTATTGAAAGTTCAGGCCTGATTCCTTGAACAAAGTACATATCAATATTGCCCTTATATTTAACAGGCATCTTGCCACGGTATTCACACGCAAAAAAATCATTTACATATTCATAGGTGCTACCTGAAATATTTATTTTACCAGGTTCGCCGGAAGATTCCATTCTGCTTGCGGTGTTAACAGTGTCGCCCCAAATATCATAAGACAGTTTTTTCTGACCCACTACACCGGCAATTACAGAGCCAGTATGAATGCCAACTCGCAAATCCCAGTTTTTTTCTTCGTAAGGCTGAAAATATTTCATAAAATTAGTCATTTCCAAAGCTGCCATAATTACCTCAATAGGATTTGTGCGATTTTTATCCGGAATACCTCCAGCACACATATATGCATCTCCAATTGTTTTAATCTTTTCAATATTATATTTTTCAACAACGCAGTCAAATTTTAAAAAAAACTTATCCAGGTCATCTACAAGAACTTCGGGGTTCATCCTTTCGGCAATTTTAGTAAAACCTTCAATGTCGGAGAAGAGAACCGTAACCATATTGAATTTATGTGTTGTGGCCTTCCCGGTTAATTTCAGTTCATCTGCAGTATCCTTGGGTAACATATTTGCCAGCAGGTCATCCGATTTTTCCTTTTGTATGAGAAGTTCTTCAGTTCGGAGATTAATGATTTTTTCGAGCCTGTATCTTTCTTTTGCAAAGCGCATAGCCCTTTGCCGGTAGAGCATGTTTAGCAGGGAGAAAGTTATAAGAAAATAAAAACAAAATGCCCACCAGGTTTGATAAAATGGTGGCACAAATCTAAAAACGAAACTTGCAGTATCAGAGATTTGCCCCTGTAAATTTTTTACTCTTAATCTGAATATGTATTCTTTTGCTGATAAATTAGTGTATTCTTTAAATTGAATATTATTCCATTCTGACCAATTTTCTTCCGCACCTTCAAGTTTATATTGAAAAAGCGCTTTGTTTTCACTTGCAAAATCAGTTGTGGAAAAATCGAAACGTATAGTGTTTCTTGGGAAAGTAAATCTAAGAGGATTGTTTTTATAAATAAAATAATTGCTGCCGTTATAAATAACGGAGTCATAATCCAATATTACTCTACTTATATTGGCGTAAAGTGGCAGGTTTTTTTTTGGAGTTTCCATTGTGTTAAACCTTAGAACTCCATGAGGACCACCAAACCACACATATCCTTTTTCGTCGGGATAAATTGTTTTTATATGAAAACTTTTTTCCTTGTAAAGGGGTAAAATTTGGTTGTTGTACTTTTGAGAAGAATCATTATAAAATGCAACTTCAACCTGGTTGGTATGGTTTAATCTGTTATGACTAATAAACCAGAGATTTTTACTTTTATCCTCAACAATTGGGTGGAGCCAGGTATTTCCTTTAGAGAAATCAATACCAAGAAGAGTATCGGGGTAAAAGATTTGTAAATTATTGTTAAACCTGTAAAGTCCATGAGAAGTAGAAAATAATATTTCTGAACTTGCTTTAAGCAGTGTAATCCATGAAATATTGTGTGGCAGGCCCCTTCCTGAGTCAAATTGTTCAACTTCTGCGGTGTTCAAATTCTTGCTTCCTCGAATTCTGAAAACCCCGTTAAAATCTGTAACTGCCCAAATTATTTCGTGGTTTTCTTCAGCAATACTTATAATGCCGCTTTTGATTGCCGGAATTCTGACAGGCGTTGTCCATTTTCCATTTATATTATTAATTGACGCAAGACTATTTTTTAATCCTATGAAAACCTTACCCGGAAATGCCTCCGATGCTATTGCTGTTTCAATATCCCCTTCAAAAATACATTCCCCTTTATGTTTTATTATCTGGTAAATGCCTTTATCTGTTGTAACAAAAAGTTTATCGTTAAGGGTAAAAAAACCAATACTATAATTTTCAATACCTTCAACCTGTATTTTTTCGGGAATCATATTACCTTCTTTCTTTGCAAGATAAAACACACCTTGCGAAGTGGTAAAATAAATTATTCCTTTATGACGAAGAATGGAAGAAACATTTCCCTTTAATCCATAAGCTTTGTCAAAGTAACTTGCAGGCGATGGTATTTCTATTCGGCTCAGCCCATTATAATGTAGTACCCATAAATTATCTGAATGGTCAATATATAAAACGGACACATTGTCCTCCAGCAAGCCATGACTATGGTTGATATGATTGATTAATTGCCCGGAAGAATTCATTACAAACAAGCCATGATTTTGAGTGCCGAATACATAATTATTATCTGATAGACGAATCCCTGAAGTATATCCGTATTTTTGAAATAATTCTGAAAGTGGAGTTGAAAAAACTCTTACAGAGCTACAGTCAACTATATATAATTTATGCTCATTGGCAGTTATTACAAGGTATCCGTCATTAAACGGCAAAATGTCTTCAACCATTTTAGTTTTAAAGAAATCTCCTTTAAGGTATTCCGTTTTTTTGTCATTCCTGTAAACCTGAATTCCAAGTTCAGGTATACACAAAAACATGGTTGAATCAACGGCATATAATTTTGAAGGTAAATTCGTTATATTGTGCAGTGCCTCAAAATTTTTTCCATCCCAAAGTACAATATTATTGTCGGTAGCAAAATATATTTTATTACCTATTGCTTTTAGTGAAGAAATTTGTCCAAATGGCAACAAGTTCTCAGGCACCTTGTCCATTAATGAAACAAACTCGTTTTGATTTAAATTATTAGGGGATAAATATCCGAACTCATTATAACCTCCAACGAAGACGATGCCTTCCCGTGTTGTATCCAAAAAAGGGCTCCCCGGAAAATGCTGTTGTCTCCATGTAGAACCATCGTATTCGGTAATTCCATTAAAATTACCAACTAATATTACCCCTGTACCATTTTGGGTTATTGAATAACTCCTGCTTGTAAGATTGTTGTCATCAAATTGGAAAATTTGTATATAGGGACTGCCCACCTCGCTTGCGTAAATACACAAACTTTCAGTTTTTAAAATCAAAAAACCTGCAACTAATAAAAAAACACGTATAACTTTATAAAGATTTTTTAAAAAAGTCATATCTTGAGGCCATCAATATAATACTGAATGTTAAGTCGTTTCAAATTTATAACTTTTTTTAACTATCCATACTATTAAAAAACTAAAATAAAGAACCGTTATGGAAACTTCCAGAAAGCCTATTATTGTACCCTGGGACTTTACAAAAATTGCTGAGTATGCCTTTGAGTACGCTCTGAAAATATCGCGAATTGACGGCAATGAAATTTATCTGGTACACATAGCCAAAAAAACAGATGAAATTGAGCAGCTCACAGGCCTGCTCGATATTTTTGCTATAGAAACTTTTAAAAAATTTAATCTAAAACCCAAAGTTCTTGTTCGCGAGGGAAGCATATTTTCTACAATTTGCGAAGTCGCTGATGAGATTCATGCCGAATTGGTAGTTATGGGGACGCATGGTATAAGGGGAATGCAGAAATTAACCGGCAGCTGGGCGCTTAAAGTTATAGCTGGGTCTAAGGTCCCGTTTATAATTGTACAAAATTCTCCCGGAGACACAAAGTTTGAGCACATAGTATTTCCAATCGACTTTAAAAAGGAAAATAAAGAAAAAGTAAATTGGCTGGTTTATTTTTATAAACATTTCAAATCGAAAATACATATAATTAAAACACTTAATAAAGATGCCCGATTGCTAAGGAATGTAAATGCAAATATTGCATTTACGAAGATGATTCTGGACCAACATAATGTAGAGTATGATATAGTTGTGGCCAAAGGCAAAAAGAGTTTTGCTAACGAAACAATTGAGTTTGCCCAAGCAATTAATGCCGAGCTAATTGTAATTATGACAACCAAAAACCTTGGGTTTACCGATTTTGTTTTTGGCGCCGATGAACAGTTCATTATCGCAAATAGTGCCAAAATACCGGTTATGTGTGTTAACCCCAGAGTGGGACTTACCTCCGGAGGTTTTTCGTCAATGGGAGGATAACGGAATTAATTTTTATTTTGCAACGGGGATTTCAGACAATCAATTCTGAAACTTCTCCGGTATTTCACTAATTTAATTATATGCAATTAGTTTTTGCAACACATAACAGGCATAAATTTGAAGAAATCAGTCTGATTTTAGGAGATACAATTAAAATTGTGAGCCTTGATCAAATTGGTTGCAACGAGGAAATTCCTGAGCCATTTAATACCTTGGAAGAAAATGCGCAGGAAAAAACACGGTATGTTATGGGTAAATATGGCTACAATTGTTTTTCTGACGATACCGGCCTTGAAATCATGGCCTTAAAGGGCGAACCCGGTGTGTTTTCGGCCAGATATGCCTCAATGAACGACTATGATTTTGCCAAGCCTCAAAATTTTGAGGCAAATATTCAAAAGGTACTTTTTAAATTAAAGGGTATTAGCAACCGACAGGCCCGTTTTCGAACAGTCATTGCGTTAATCTGGAGCAAGACCCAGTATCTTTTCGAAGGTGTTGTTGATGGGACAATTTTGGAACAACCTATTGGTAACATGGGATTTGGTTACGACCCCATTTTTATGCCACTTGGATATTCAAAATCGTTTGCCCAAATGAGCATTAAGGAAAAAAACCTGATAAGTCATCGTGCAATTGCTTTCAAAAAATTAAAGGAGTTTTTAAAAACTCATTATTGAACAATTAAGACCGTATAATAAATCACCATTGTAATAGGTTAGTACCTGAAATGACAAATATTAGGTTTTATAGCTCATGCTTTTTTTTACTATCTCTTTTGTTTTTCCTTACACCAAAAGAGGTTTTTCCGCAAATTCCTGTTGGAAGTTGGAGGGCTCACTTTCCCTATTCCAGAGCTATAAAGATTAGTATTGCCGGGGACAAAATTTACTGTGCTTTTAACCAGGGACTTTTCTATTTCGACCAAAGGGATAATAGTTTGGGAACTTTGACCAAAATCAACGGTTTGTCTGATGTTGGTATTAGTTCATTGGGATTTTCTTCTGCAAATAATGTACTTCTTGTAGGATATGAAAACGGGAATATCGATCTGGTTTTTTCAAACAGAATTGTCAATATTTCAGATATAAGGAGAGAGCATATAATCGGAAGTAAAGCTGTTAACAACATACTTTTTATCCAGAACAGGGCTTACCTTGCCTGCGGATTTGGGATAGTGGTTATTGACCTTAACCGTATTCAGGTTGCAGACACCTATATAATTGGGCAGGGTGGCAGGGCACTAGAAATTTTTGATATTGAAACCGATGGTGCCTTTTTGTATGCTGCTACAGCAATGGGGGTTTATTATGCAGCCCTTAACAGCCCAAATTTGGCTGATTTTGCGAACTGGAACAAAATTAACTCCCTTCCTAATCCCAATGCCAGCTATAAGTTTGTAAAATGGTTCGGCAATAAATTGTATGTTGTTGAGGAAAATGTGACAGGGAACGAAAATGTATATGTGAGAAATGGCGTTACATGGCAGCAATTTCATGTTGCCTCCGGCACTATTCGCTCATTAGGTGTTTCTGAAGGCAGGCTGATTCTTGTTGAGCAGCAACGAATAAAAGTTTTTCAGCAATCCGGCATTCAGGTTTTAAATATTGATGATTACGGCTTTTCATCACCTAATCCTATGGATGCGATTTATACAGAAGATATGGTTTTGTGGATAGCCGATAACTTCATGGGATTGCTGGAACAGGTTGGCACATCATTCAGGGCAATAAGTCCAAACGGACCAGTATCAGGGAATGCTTTTCATTTATATGCAAGTGATACACGGGTATATCTTTCTGGAGGAGGCTATGATGTTGCAAGGGGAAACATTTTTAATAACGGGGAAATTTTTTTATTCGAAAACGATAACTGGACTTCGATTATAAATACTGATGTAAGTGATGTTGTAAGAATTATACAACATCCCGATAATCCCGACGAATTTTTTGCTGCGAGCTGGGGACACGGTATAATTAAATACCGGGATTATTTGCCTGTAATTACCTTTAATCCGATTAATAGCACACTTGAGACAATTATTCCGGGGAATTTCTGCAGAATTGCGGGTATGGTTTTTGACAATGAGAAAAACCTTTGGATAACCAATTCCAATGTCCCCAACCCAGTTTCTGTCAAAAAAAATGATGGAACATGGAAAAGTTTTCCATATTCCGGAGTTATTAATCATCATACCCTTGGCGACATTATTTATACACAATCCCTGCACCATTGGCTACTTCTGCCACGTGGGGGCGGATTATTTGCCTTTGATGTGAATGGCACAATTGATAATACCAATGATGACAGAACCAGAAAATTTGGCTTGCTGGATGAAAGCGGGGCACTGATAACGAATGAAGTTTTTTCATTAGCTGAAGATAAAAATGGATTCATATGGGTGGGTACCAACGACGGAGTGCTTGTTTATTTTAATCCGCAAAATGTTTTTCACAATCGTGATTTTTATGCCAGCAGGATTTTAGTGGCAGGAAAAACACCTGGAGAAGGTGCATATTTGCTGGCCAATGAAATT
>BBPF01006191.1_pt1 | contig 21199 bp, 20 predicted proteins | sample 1343921 | NCBI WGS metagenome assembly BBPF01 (sample SAMD00019090, study PRJDB2971) | groundwater metagenome | isolation source: The Cedars highly-alkaline
TTGTAATGTTAAATATTAGAATCTATATAATAGGCTCTGGAGGGTCTTCAATATGGTGATAAAGATTCTGCAGGCTTTCGACCAGCACATTGTATATTTTTTTTTTTGCAGTTACTGAGGTATCAACTTCCTTAAGCTTGGACTCAACAATATCAAGTACATTTGTTATTAAATCTGCTGAAATGCTCCCCTTATAAGATAGAAGCACATCTCCTATATTCATTCTTCTGAAACTCTCCTGCAGGTTGAAACTCATAAAACGTATCAATTATAATTAGAAATACCTCAGCCAGGAACCTAACAAAGATAGAAAACAAAGATGAAACTACCCAAATTTAAGCTTTAAATGTAGGTATATTAGGCTTATTACCAATTATTAAATAGCACTGTAATGGTCAATTAATGCAACGAATTCTCCTAATCAACACTAAAAATGTAACTATCAAACCCAATTACCTTTCATTCGTCAAAAATATACCATAATAGCGCACTCAGGTTGGATAAGAGGAGTTGATTGTTAATAATCGTTAAATTCAGGATTTGTGTGCTTTTAGGGGCCCATCATATAAAGGATATTTTAAAAATTTGCATTCCAGAGGTCCATTAAACAGTGTAAATTTCTCACTTGGCCGCAGGCCAATATGTTTAATCGATTCTATATTATTGCTAAGAATCCATGCATCATATCCTGCAAATCTTTTTTTCAGAATATCACCTAAAATAGTGTAAAGTGTATTAATCTCAGTTTCTTTAATTCTTTTGCCGTATGGCGGATTAATAATTACTACTCCCGGCTCCTTTGGAGGTTCGTACTCCTGTATTGCCGAAACACGCAATTCAATTCGCCGCGACAAAAATGCCGAAGCAGCATTTTTTCTGGCAAGTGCTACTATACCCTGCAATTTGTCGGAACCATGAATTAATCCTTTTATCCGAGTTTTTTCCTTGTAAGATTCGGTTATCTTTATCCATGTTTCACTATCAAAATCGCCCCATTTTTCAAAACCAAAATGCTTTCTGAATATACCTGGCGGAATATTGTAAGCTACCAATCCAGCCTCAATGGGAATAGTTCCTGAGCCACACATGGGGTCGATAAAATTTGAATCACCATTCCAACCTGAAAGCATGACCATACCCGCAGCCAGAACTTCATTTAAAGGGGCCGGGCCTCCCCCCAAGCGGTAACCCCGCTTATATAAAGGTTCACCCGAACTGTCGAATAATATTGTACAATCATCATCGGAAATATGTATATGCACCTGAAAATCAGGTAATTCGGTGTTTACATTTGGCCTGCGACCCGACTTGGCTCTGAAATAGTCAGCAATGGCGTCTTTGACTTTGAGTGCTACAAACTGCGAATGGTTAAAATATCGCGATTTAACGACGCTATCAACTGCAAAAGTATCTTTTACAGAAAACCATTCGCTCCAGTTGAATGAAAAAGCCCCTTCGTATAATTCCGTATCCGAAGCGGCTTTAAACGTAAAAACAGGTACCAGAATTCTAAGTGCGGTACGGCTAAAAAAGTTAGCTTTATACATTATCTCGTTATCGCCCGAAAAATAAACTGCCCGGTTGGCTGTTCTGATATTCATTGCACCAATTGCTTTTAGTTCGCCGGCAAGAATGTTTTCAAGCCCTTTAAAAGTCTTGGCTACCTGTTCAAAATTCTCCTGTGATTTCAAAATGTTCATAAATTAACTTTCTGTAAGTCCGAAGTATCCCTTTATTGCATTCCCTGCGTTCCTAAACCTCTCTTCGGAATTTCCGCTAATGATAAAAAATGGGTAATTATAATATTCTAACTCGCTTTTGTAAAGATTAAATAATATTCTTCGCATTTCACCACCGTTTTCTCGTAAAGGATCGGGTTCCCAAGGTAAATCATAGTTGCAAAGCAAAAACAAATCAATATTTTTTTTCCGTAATTCTTCATCAACCCATTCGGGATATTCATTAAATCGCAATAAAAACCATATTTTCAGAATTATTAAATGGGTGTCAAAAAACAAAAATCTGTTTGCCTCCTTTAAAATTTCATCGCCCATTATTAGCTGAGTCTTAGCTATTATTTCAATATCAGTATAAGTATAGGGTCGCTTTAAGTTAGCCATGTACTCACGACCAAATTCTGGAACCATCACAGTGTTAAATTCTTTTGCCAACCGCAAAGCTAAAGTAGTCTTACCTGTTGATTCGGGCCCGGTAAGAACAATTTTACGGATAACAGTCATAAAAATTCATTAAGTTTAAGAAATACTGCAAGGTCAAAGGTATTGATTTATCAAACAAAACCTCCGAAACCAACAAAGTAATAACTTAAAAAAATTGCTAATAGTTTTACAAGAGGCTAATGAATACTTACTGTTTTCTTATGTACTTGTCGTATAAATTTTGATTGCTTATTATCTTTAAAGCAGTAGTAAAAGTTGGGTCTGCCTCATTAACTATCTGGAAATACTCTCTTGTATCCCATAAATCTCGGGCGATAAGTCCTTTTAACTGAATGCCGATTAATTCCTTAGATATTTCAAATTCGTTTTCCGCTGGAATAATCTCTTCTTTTTTTGCAAACTCCAGTAATTCATTAAAAATTTCAGTGCTTACTTCAAATGTGGATCTGAATTTTGAGAAACTTGGGAAGGCTGCCTTAAGTTTCCCGCGGTTTTGATCAATGTAAGTAAGTACAAACCGGCTGAATGTTCCTGTTTGCACAAGGTTTCGGTAAAAAACAGAATAGCTTGTTGTATCAAAGGGAACAAACACATCGGGCATTATACCTCCTCCGCCAAAAACAACCCTGTTGTTCACAAGGGTTCTGAATTTTAATGAATCGGGGAATTGAATGTTACTAACACTAAAATATTCGCCACTTCTCATCCTGTTTAATAAATCATTGGAGTATGCCTCAAAATCATTATCGTATGGTTTCTGAATTAACCTGCCTGTGGGTGTGAAATATCTTGCTACAGTCAACCTCAGCATAGAGCCGTCGGGTAAATTTACAGGTCTCTGTACAAGTCCTTTTCCAAATGACCTGCGGCCAACTACTAACCCTCTGTCCCAATCCTGTACAGCCCCTGCAACTATTTCGCTGGCCGAAGCAGAACCTTCATTAATGAGAACTATTAGTCTGCCCGATTTAAAATCACCTCGTTCGGTAGAAAAAAATTCCATTTTCGGACTTCTAAGCCCTTCGGTATAAACAATTAATTTCCTTGAATCAAAAAAGTGGTCGGCAAGAAATATAGCTTCCTGTAAATACCCCCCTCCATTGTCTCTAAGATCAAGTACAAGGTTTTTAATTTTATTCTGGTGTAACTTTCCTAACGCATCAGCAAACTCGCGGGTTGTGGTTGATGAAAACCGGTTTAACCTTATGTAACCAGTGTTCTTATCGACCATATAGGCTGCATCCAGACTATGAATTGGTATTTTATCGCGCGTGATGGTAAATTGAAGCAATTCCGAAGAACCTCTTCTTTTAATAAAAACATTAACTATTGTACCCCTTTCACCCATAAGGCGCGCTCTAACAGCATTATTCGATATACCAACGCCTGCTACATTATCTGAGTTAATTCTAACAATTCGATCTCCTGCCTGCACTCCAACTTTTTCGGCAGGTCCACCAGAAATGGGGGATATTACAAGAATTGTGTCATTTAAGATATTAAATTGTATTCCAATTCCTTCAAAGTTTCCCCGCAAAGGCTCGTTCATAGCTCTCACCTCATCTTTGGAAATATAAACCGAATGCGGGTCGAGTTCCTTCAACATTGATATAATCGCCTGTCTAACTAATAGATCTTCATCAACGCTATCTACATAATGGCTTGATATGCTACTAAAAACCTTGCTGAGTTTGAATACCTGCTCATTAAAAACCTGGGAATTACCGGTTGCAGGGAATAAAAAAATTGCAATCAACAGCAAATACTTAATAAATATTCTTTTGATCATGGTAAGTTTAATTAAAATGTATGCTCAATCGAAAATGACTGATTATTCCTAAATGCAATATCGTTAACTAGTAAAACGGAAGAAAAAAATAATTGATATATGCCGATGAGATTTAAATATTTTGTTAATCTGAATTTACTCCTAAATTAGACTAATTTAAATAAATGCATATAAACGAAGGTAAGAAAAATTGTCATCAATTTTTTCGATATTAAAATCGATTGGATTTTTGCTGATTTTAACCACCTCGAGTAGGCCAATTCCCGCCCCTCCCTTTTTCGAAAATGGACCATCTGTAAGCTTTTCGTAATATTTTTTTCTAATTTCTGAATTACTGGTTTCTTTCAATTCCTGTAAATAACTTGTTATGTCTTCTATCTCAGAATTATGAACAAAGTTACCTGAAAAAATACGAAAACCTTCGTTGCCCCTTTCTATTTTAAATTCATTACTGAACGAGTATTGAGCACTATCAACTTTTTTGTGAACAGAATGACGGTAAATATTTTCCATCATTTCAATCGAACAGAATATAATTTTCTTTAATGTATATCTGTCTAATTTAAAGGATTCAAGAATATCGCCAATTAAAATTAATTGTTCTCCTATTTTTGAATAATCAAATTGCCCCGACAGATTATAAACAGTTTCATATTTAAGATTAGCATTTACCATAATTAAATACAAGACTTACTATTCCCATTCAATGGTTGCAGGAGGTTTCGAACTAATATCGTAAACTACCCTGTTTACTCCCCTTACTTTATTTATAATTTCATTTGAGATCTTGCTTAAAAATTCATAGGGTAAATGGCTCCAATCGGCAGTCATGCCGTCAGTTGAAACTACAGCCCGAAGGGCTACAACGTTCTCGTATGTTCTCTCGTCTCCCATTACTCCAACCGACTGCACCGGCAATAATACAGCGGCAGCCTGCCAAATTTGATCATATAATCCAGCCGATTTAAGGCTTTCAATATAAATATAATCTACTTCCTGCAGCAATCTAACTTTTTCGGAGGTAACTTCGCCCAAAATCCTTATCCCCAATCCAGGACCCGGGAATGGATGCCGGCCAATCAGCCCGGAATCAATATTTAATGCCTTCCCGACTAAGCGAACTTCATCTTTAAAAAGCAATTTCAGAGGCTCAACCACTTCCAAATGCATCTTTTCGGGTAAGCCTCCAACATTGTGATGTGATTTAATTTTGGCTGATGGGCCATTAACCGAGACAGATTCAATTACATCGGGGTAAATAGTACCCTGAGCAAGCCACTTAACATTCTGGATTTTTTTTGCCTCCTCCTCAAATACATGGATAAAATCACGTCCTATTGATTTTCTTTTAGCCTCTGGGTCAGCTATGCCCCTTAGATTAATCAGAAACTTTTCTGCTGCATTGATTCCTGCAACATTTAAACCCATCTTTTTATATTTGTCAAGAACAATTTGGAATTCATTCTTTCTAAGTAAACCGTTATCAACAAATATACAATTAAGATTCTTTCCGATAGCTTTTGATAAAAGTACAGCAGCAACTGTAGAATCAACGCCTCCTGAGATTCCCAATACAACTTTATCATTAGCAAGTTTTAATTTTAACTCCTTTACAGTACTTTCAATAAACGAAACAGGGGTCCAGTCGGCGCGGCAACCGCATATATCAATAACAAAATTCCTTAGCACAATTTTTCCTTCGGTTGTATGGTAAACTTCAGGATGGAATTGTATTCCAAAAATTTTTTTCCCTTTTACCTCAAAGGCCCCAACTTTAACATCGGTCGTACTCCCGATTAAAACAAATTCTGGTGGAAGACTGGTGATACTATCACCATGCGACATCCAAACTTGTGTGCCATTAGACAAGTGTTTGAACAACAGACTTCTATCGTCGGTTAAATAAAGGTTTGCCCTGCCATATTCGCGCGTTTTTGAAGCGTGAATCGTCCCTCCGTTTTGCTGTGCCAACAATTGTGCTCCATAGCAAATACCCAAAACAGGAAACTTGCCAGTAAGGCCCTTTAAATCGGGTTTTGGAGAATTTCTATCCTTAACTGAAAAGGGGCTTCCCGATAAAATAATTCCTTTTACACCTGAGTCGGGTACCGGATAGTTATTATAAGGATAAATCTCGCAGTAAACATTGTGTTCCCTGATTTTTCTTGCAATTAACTGGGTGTACTGTGAGCCAAAATCAAGTATAAGAATCTTGTCGTGCATTGGCGATTATATGTAAGAGTAATGAATTGCTCAAAGTTAAAATAAAATCCCCATAATAGAAAAACTCCGCTATATTCACCCTAGTTACCCCGCAAGGTAGCGAGGCGGCGGGTTGTATTACAGATTTGACTAAAGGCTTAAGATATAAAATGCGACAAAATTCTTTTCAAAAGTTAGACCATTGCTTTTATTGATAAGTTTTCGGTATTTTTTCAAATCTTATTTTCCTGAATATCAATCAGGAATTAGATACGCATAAATCATTAACCTCCACCAAAACCTTTTGCTTGTTTACTTCTTTTAGGCCAAGACCATCAATCAATTTGGGATTTTCATTAATCTGCCGGCATAGTGCAATTCCATTATTTAATAAACTTTGTTTATGCTCTTTGTTAAGGCCTGTTATGGCAGTTACGGGAAAAATACCGTTTTTCTCAATTATATCTTTCAAACTGTTACCCTGAGGATAATCCCAACTCAACATTTGAATTCCGGCGCATACTCCATACTGAATGGCATCGGAAGAAAATCGTGTGTTTGTAACAATCCAGGGTTCAAATGAAAAGCCCATAAATTCATCAATATTTTTTCTATGCTGTACTATATCCCTGAACCTCGAGTGTATATAAAGGGGAACTTTTACATTTGCAAATTTACCCTGACTATTGTAGAATTTGCACTCAACTATTAATTGCTGTCTTTTGTTTGTGGCCAGAACATCGACCTCATGATTTACACAATGGCCTTGTACAATTATCCCCACTTCTGTTTCAAATCCTTTAAATTCCATTAGTCTGCCAATAAACTGCTCAAATGGATATCCTGTTGGACCTAACTCCATTATAGCCTTTTTAAGACTGTACCTGGCCGCAAATGCGCGCTGTTGCAGTTTTAGCAGTCCAAAGGCTTTTTTGTAAATTTCTTTTGTAGTTGCGCCATCATAAAGCCATGCCATAATATTTCTGAGGATTAAAGAAATTACTTCTTCGGCGGCTCCTGAACGTCGCAGGGAATTTTCAAGTTTTTCGGAAGAAAAATTTTGGTACTCACCCGAGGCTTTTTTTACTGAGATAACTTGACTCATAATTTCAGGTTTAATGATACTCTAACTCGCATGCAAAGTAATAAAACCGGAACAAATAAAAAAAGCCCCTTAAGGCTTTTGCGGTCCGGACGGGACTCGAACCCGCGACCCCATGCGTGACAGGCATGTATTCTAACCAACTGAACTACCGGACCAATATTTCAAATAAGTTTTGCAAAAGTAACGCTTATTTTAGATCTTCCAAAATTCCGATTAAAAATTTATGATTTCAATCTAACTTCCCTTCGCAAATATACTAAAATTAACCTTCCCATATTTTCTAAGCTGCCTGAAACTGACAAGTTCCTGAAAATCATAGCTCCCCGAATGTTCAAGTATAAACCATCCGTCGTTGCCCAGTATGTTCCTGCTAAAAACCAATTCGGGTAAGGTATGTAAATCTGGTAAATCAAAGGGTGGATCGGCAAAGATCAAGTCGTAAATTGTAGTGCATTTTTTGATAAAGGCAAATGCATCAGCTCTATAAACATTCATTTGTTGAAAATCAAGCTCCTTTGAAGTTCTATTAATGAAGGAAAAATGTGAATAATTAAGCTCCACAGAATCTATCCGGGCACACCCCCGCGATGCAAATTCAAAACTTATACTACCGGTACCGGAAAAAAGATCTAATACACGCAAAGTTTCAATATCAAAATTATTTCCTATAATATTAAAAAGACTTTCCTTGGCAAAATCGGTAGTTGGACGGGCTGAAAATTTTTTACCGGGGTGAAGTAGTTTACCTCGGTATTTTCCACTGATTATTCGCAATGATAAAGATTTAATAAATTGTAAAATCTGTGTGCAGGAATATTTGCCAATGTATAACTGTATAACGCTTGGTCGCCGTATTGCGCAAAACTAGCATCTTTCAGAAATGACTTTATAAGCTGGGTGGAAGGAGATTCTTTTGATAATTCCCCGCAAATATTCAAAATAGTTTCTTGGGGGTTAAGCTTTAGTTGATCTAATACATAAAGTATAAAAAAAGAAAAATCGCTTTCCGTTTTATATCTGAAAGAATTGTATAATTCCAATTTTTTTTGATTTACTGCTACAATATCAAAAAATTCAGTTTGTACATTAACATACAATTTAGTGGAATAAGAATTATTTTTATTATTAATAAGAATTTTCTCGATGAATGGAGTTGCCTGGCTATAAAATCGGGCATGAGGAAACTTGTTGAGAAATATATTTCTAATCTCAAGATTAACTGGAAACAAGTTTACTGCATCAGTTTGTTTGAGCTTATTGAAATTAATACCTTCTCCTGTTTCGATTCCGTAATTAAATTCGAAAAAATTTGAAATGTAGCTTTCGTTAAACAATGGTAATGGAACAAGGGTTGAACGATTGGAGACTATAATTACGCTGACCGACTTGTAATCATTCTTAAGAAATTCATCTCTTTCATGAATAAAATTAAGGCCTTTTCCTGATTGATCAAGTATGAGCTGATCTTTAAAAAGATAATTTTTCAGCAGAATATATTTATTTCTCTGAATATCCAATATGGAAAAACAATATCCATTCAGTGAAATCTGAATGGATATATGGTATTGCGAAGTATTGTTTATATCAAAAGTTTCGTCTATGAGCTCTAATTCAACCATGCATGGTTATTATTACTCCCAGTTACCTGCGTTATTTGTAGCCTCGGTAAGCGAACCCACTTTTAGTCCGGGAAATTGTTCCCTTGTAATTCTTGCGTCATTCATATTAATAATAAGCTGGGGTTCAAGCCCCCTAAGAAGAATGTCGTTGTGAACCGAAGCTTCAAAAACTTTAACATTAACACCGGAACCGGTAATTAATTCCCCTGCTGCCATATCAAATATTGCTCCATGTGCAAAAGGAACATACTTTAATGAATCTAAAGGGTAATGCCTCCCAAAAAGCGAATCAAGTACATTTATACGAATAGTATCCCTAACTATTAATCCTCTCGCAACAGCAATCGAATCTTCAAGGCTACCTATCTGGCGGACAACTTTAAACGAATCAAATCGCACAAAGTTTATAAGGGAGTCAAAATTACCCGTAAATTTACCGTGAATAGACCTAAATGCAATCTGGGCATCCCTAATATCCTTCAACCGTTCAATGGTTACCGCATATCTTTTATTTTGTTCGGCCTGAAAACGTATTGGTTCATTGATACTTTCAACCAACAGATATCCCAAAACCACAATTAATACTGCAAGCAGAATTTGAAAAACAGTTTTCATCGTAAGAATAAAATTATTAGTTTGCCTGCAAATTTATAAAAAAAATTTAATAAAAATTCTAAATTGCAGATTAATTACACTTAATGTTAAAAAATCATTTCGCTTCCGGAATAATTTCTAAACTTGGCTTCAATCCTACAATTCAACAAGAAAACGTTGCAGCAGCCTTGGCCGATTTTATACTTGACGAAACTCCCGATAAAATATTTCTTCTAAAAGGGTACGCCGGAACAGGAAAAACAACATTGATAGCTGCATTGGTTAAAACATTTGAACGGTTTAAAATACCCTCTATATTAATGGCGCCTACCGGTCGTGCTGCCAAAGTACTATCCTCATACGCCGAAAAAACAGCATTCACCATTCACAAAAAAATATACAGGCAAAAATCTTCGAAAGACGGTTTTGGAGTCTTTGTTTTGTCAAAAAACCTTTCTTCCAATGCAATTTTTATTGTTGACGAGGCCTCAATGATTTCAGTCCGATCTGACGAGGCAAACATTTTCGGAACGGGTAATTTGCTGAAAGATTTGCTGGAATTCGTGTATTCGGGGAATAATTGCAAACTAATTCTCACCGGAGATACTGCTCAACTTCCCCCTGTGGGCTACAAAGAAAGTCCAGCACTTGATCCGGAAGTACTTATGAACGAAGGGTTTAGCGTCTCAGAGAGTTTCCTTTCCGAAGTAGTGAGGCAGGAATCAAATTCGGGAATACTTGCAAATGCAACTAAAATAAGGGAAAATATTGAGAATGTGATTGATTTGTTTCCCAAAATATCAATCAACTCCTTTCCCGATGTGCAAAGAATTTTTGGCAATAAATTAATTGATGAGCTAACTAACTGTTACAATATTACAGGCCCTGAAGGCACAATAGTTGTATGCCGGTCAAATAAAACTGCAAATACATACAATGCCGGTATAAGAAACCGCATTCTAGGTCGTGAGACAGAAATTTCGCAGGGGGATTTTCTGATGGTTGTGAAAAACAATTATTATTGGACAGAACAGGATGAGTCAATTAGCTTTATTGCAAACGGTGATATAGCTGAAATTGTAGCTATTCACAATTACGAGGAACTTTACGAATTCAGATTTGCCGAGCTTACCCTGAAATTCCCTGACTATAACGAATATGAGATAAGAGCAAAAATTTTACTTGATACTCTAAAAATCAATACTGCCGCACTTGATTCCGAATCAAATAAAAAGCTATTTTATAATGTCCTTGAGGACTATACCAGTGAAAGAACCAAAAAGAAAAGATTTGAAAAGGTAAAGAGCAACCCATATTTCAATGCCTTGCAGGTAAAATTTGCTTATGCAGTAACCTGTCATAAGGCTCAGGGGGGCCAATGGAAAAGAGTTTTCGTAGATCAGGGATTCATAAATGATGACATGATTAATACTGAGTACCTTCGCTGGCTATATACTGCCTTTACGAGGGCTACAGAAAAGATTTATCTGGTTAATTTCAGCAATAAATTTTTCGAGCCATAAGCATTATAACACAACCGTTATACTAAATTACCCGGCTCAGGTTTCCGAATTTCTACAGGTTAATTGCCTGTTGGCTACTCGCCGATAATTTTGACAAGTACACGTTTTTTACGTTTACCATCAAACTCTCCATAAAACACTTGCTCCCATGGGCCCAAATCAAGTCTTCCCTTTGTTATGGCCACAACTACTTCCCTGCCCATTATGGTACGTTTAAGGTGTGCATCGGCATTATCTTCAAAACCATTATGCTTATACTGCGAGTGTGGATGTTCAGGAGCCAATTTTTCGAGCCAATTCTCTAAATCATAGTGCAATCCCGATTCATCGTCATTTATAAATACACTGGCAGTAATGTGCATGGCGTTAACCAATACTAAACCTTCGCTTATTTTACTTTCACTAATGCAATATTCAATCTCGGGAGTAATGTTGAAAAGTTGCCTTCTTTTCGCCGATTCAAACCATAATTCCTTTCTGAACGATTTCATCAGTTATATATCTAAAAAATTCTATTGTAAATGAATCTCATTTAATTAATCTCCAAAACTTTTTTAATTGCCTCAAATTTGACATTTAATAATTTGTCAACATTCAGGTACTCCTGAGAATTTTTAATTGTCGCCTTCAGCCCTACATAAAATTTTATTTTAGGCTCGGTACCTGATGGTCTTATAGAAATCTTGGTTCCATCGGTGAGAATATACTGAAGTACATTCGACTTAGGCAGCTTCAATTCATGCCGTAAATGACTAATCATATCAAATGACTTTTGTTTTAAATAATCATGTACTAAAACCAAATCTGAACTGTCTATGGAATCAGGCGGTGAATTTCTGAAATTTTCCATCATTTTATCAATTTCCTGGGAACCTGCCAGCCCCTTTTTGGTAACAGATACAAGGTATTCCTTATAAAAGCCGAATTTTACATATATTTTCTGCAGCAGCTCATAAAGTGTTTGTCCATTATCCTTTGCCCAGGCAGCAGTTTCGGCTATTAATGCACAGGCGCTAACCGCATCTTTGTCGCGCACGAAGTCCCCGGCAAGAAAACCATAACTTTCTTCACAACCGGCAACAAACATTTCTTTTCCTTCGTTTTCCTTCATTACTGAAGCAATGTATTTGAAGCCGGTGAGTACATCAATGCACTTTATTCCGAAGCTTGAGGCTATTTCGTTAATTAACTCAGTAGTAACAATGGTTTTAACTACATATTCCTTTCCTTTAATTCTTCCAAGTTCATTCATTCTGAATAACAGGTAATACATAAGAATTGATGCTGTCTGATTACCATTCAGTAAAATAAATTCCCCCGCACTATTTTTAACCGCAACTCCAAGCCTGTCGCAGTCGGGATCGGTAGCAAGCACCAATTCGGCATTAATTTTTCGTGCCAAATCCAGCGCCATTTTCAGTGCGGCCGGCTCTTCAGGATTAGGCGAGTGAACCGTAGGAAAATTTCCGTCGGTTACGTCCTGCTCCATAACAGTACTCACATTGGCAAATCCATATTCTTTAAGTGCAGCAGGAACCATTTTAACTCCGGAGCCATGAATTGAGGTGTAAACAATTTTTAAATCACCATGCTTTTTTATTGATTCAGGTGATAATGAAAGTTTAGTTACCATATTAATGTAAATAGCATCGAAATCTGAACCAAGAATTTCTATAAGATCGCTATTTTTAGTAAACCGGACTTCGGAGGGATCGGTAATTTTCTGAACCTCTTTTATAATTGCCAGGTCATGCGGATTTATTATCTGCGCTCCATCGTCCCAATAAACCTTATATCCGTTGTACTCTTTAGGGTTATGTGAAGCTGTAATAACCACGCCCGATTTACATTGAAAATGTCGTACGGCAAAGGACAACTCAGGGGTAGGCCTCAGGGAGTCGAAAATATAGACTTTTATCCCGTTGGCCGTAAAAATACCTGCTGCTGTATCGGCAAAGTAAGGGCTATTGTTACGGTTGTCGTAGGCAATTGCAACAGATATATTTTCTCCCGGAAATTGTTTTTTCAAATAATTGCATAAGCCCTGGGTGGCCATACCGACTGTATATTTATTCATTCGATTTGTACCAACGCCCATAATTCCCCTCAGGCCTCCGGTGCCAAATTCCAGATGTCTGTAAAAACTTTCAATTAGTTCTTTTTCATCATTTTCTAATAGAAACCTGACATTATTCCTGGTTTCACTATCAAAACTTTTTGAAAGCCAACTTTCAGCTTTCTGTTTTGCCTCTGATTTTAATATATTATAATCCATCTAATTAGTGTTTATTTATCTAATTGGGTCAGGCACGCTATAAGGCTTTCATCCCAATGTGGGATAAAGATACCAAAAACCGATTTAATTTTAGATTTATTTAAAACGCTATAATGAGGTCGCGGTGCAGGCCTGGGGAATTCGCGTGTTTCAACCGGTACTACTTTTGTATTTTTACCCGAATGTACTATAATTGCTCTGGCAAAATCGTACCAACTGCAAACACCCTCATTTGAATAATGATAAATTCCCGAAGGAACAATTTCACTGTTTTCACAAAAAAGAACAATGTCGAGTAAAACTCTGGCAAGGTCTTTTGCATAAGTTGGAGAACCAGTTTGATCAAAAACAACCCGTAATTCCCTGTTTTCTTCCGACAGTTTTAAAATTGTGTTGAGGAAATTATTCCCCTTTTCAGAATAAAGCCATGAGGTACGCACAATAATACTTTTGTTGTAGCCAGCAAGAATTTTTTCGGCCTCCAATTTTGATTTCCCGTATTCCGAAAGAGGATTTGTTTTTGCATCTTCGGTGTATGGCGTGTAATGGCAACCGTCAAAAACGTAATCGGTTGAAATTTGAATGATTACAGCACTCTGTTTTTCGGCAAATTTTAAAATATTGGAAACCCCTTTTGCATTAATCAAATAGGCCATTTCTGCTTCGGCTTCAGCCTTATCAACCAAAGTAAAGGCAGCACAATTTATAATATAATCGATACGGTAGTTTCCAAAAATATTTTGTAATGATGCGTTGTCGGTAATATCAAGAGCATCAATATCGGTAAAAATAAAATTAAAAGCCCTGTATTTGTGTATATAGGCAATGCCTTTTACTTCCCTGCCGAGCTGACCATCAGAACCCGTTACAAGTATGTTTTTCATTCAATTAAATAGTTTTGTGTGCTTTAAGTAAAATTTAATTCAAGGCAAAACGGCCCTGAAATGTTCCTGTTAAAATTTCTGATATTGCGCATAAGGCACAAATTGATATTTTAAATATAAATTTCTGACAGATCGATAATAATTGCTATGACCTTTGTTAAAGAATTTCTTTAAAATAATTGATTGTTGTTTGCAAACCGGTTTCAAGATCAACCTTTGGCTCCCACCCGTTCAGTTTTTCTTTTGCCAGGCTTATATCAGGCCGTCTTCTGACTGGATCGTCTTCCCTTGCAGGAACATAAATTAATTTAGATTTGGAGCCGGTCATCTTAATAATTTTTTCGGCCAATCCACGAATGTTAATCTCTTCGGGATTTCCAAGGTTGACCGGCCCGGTAAAGTCATCATCTGTACCCATCATTCTTACCAAGGCTTCTACAAGATCATCAACATACTGAAAACAACGGGTCTGATTACCCTCGCCATGTATGGTAATATCCTCGTTGCGCAATGCCTGCACTATAAAATTTGAAACAACGCGGCCATCGTTTGTTTGCATATTTGGGCCAAACGTATTGAAAATTCTTACAATTTTAATAATTACTTTATTTTGGTAGTGGTAGTCCATAAACAAAGTTTCTGCACACCTTTTCCCCTCGTCGTAGCAGGCGCGCACTCCAATGGGATTAACGAATCCCCAATAATCCTCGGTCTGTGGGTGTACTTTTGGATCTCCATATACTTCACTTGTTGATGCCTGTAAAATTTTTGCCTTTTTCCTTTTGGCCAGACCGAGCATATTAATTGCCCCAAGGACAGATGTTTTAACAGTTTTGATTGGATTTTCCTGGTAATGAACCGGTGAAGCCGGACAAGCCAGATTATAAATTTCATCAACTTCAATAAAATATGGTCTGGTTATATCGTGCCTGACAACCTCAAAAAAGGGATTTTCGAGCAGATGAAGGATATTTCTTTTTGTTCCCGTAAAAAAATTATCAAGGCAAATAACTTCATTTCTTTCGTTAAGTAATTTTTCACAAAGATGTGACCCAATAAATCCGGCACCGCCGGTAACAAGTATGCGTTTCATAATAATGGGCGAAGAATTTATAAATTAAACATTGGTTTTTCTGCCAATACCGTAATATTTGAATCCTTTATCATTTATTTCGGCCGGATCATAAATATTCCTGCCATCAAATATAACTTTTCCTTTCATTTTAGCGCTAATTAAACTGTAATTGAGAATTCTGAATTCAGACCATTCCGTAATAACAACAAGAGCATCTGCGTCGATTAATGCTTTATATTGCTCTTCGGCAAAATCTATTGAATCTCCCAGTCTTCTTTTAGCCTCAACCATAGCCACGGGGTCGTATGCAATAATTGAAACACCCTCCGATAATAATTCATGTATAAGTGTTAAGGAAGGGGCATCGCGCATGTCATCGGTATTTGGCTTAAATGAAAGTCCCCATACAGCAAGTTTTTTTCCGCTAAGTTGACCTTTAAAATGAATTTTTATTTTATTGAAAAGCACTGATTTTTGAATAATATTGACCTCCTCAACGGCTTTTATAATTTTCAGATTGCAATTGTTTTCCTTTCCTATCTGAATAAGAGCCTTAACATCTTTAGGGAAACAACTTCCCCCATAACCAGCCCCCGCATAAATAAATTTACTGCCAATGCGCGGGTCGCTGCCTATCCCTCTTCTTACCGAGTTTATGTCGGCACCAACAACTTCACATAAATTTGCCATTTCATTCATAAAACTGATACGAGCCGCAAGCATGGCATTGGCGGCATATTTTGTCAATTCGGCTGAAGGAATATCCATAAAAATAATTGGATGGTTGTTCAGAAGAAATGGTTTATAAAGCTTTTCCATAATTTTTTTGGCCTCAACGGAGTCGACTCCAATAACTATTCTGTCAGGTTTCAAAAAGTCATCAATGGCATTACCTTCCTTTAAAAATTCAGGATTTGAAGCTACATCGAATAAAAGTTTGGAGTTGCGCTTCTTCAATTCTTCGCTGATTACATTTTTGACCTTAAAGGCCGTGCCGATTGGAACAGTACTCTTGTTGACAACAACCATGTATTTATGCATAAACTTTCCAATTTCGCGGGCAACTGCCAAAACGTACTGCAAATCAGCACTTCCATCTTCATCAGCCGGAGTGCCGACTGCAATAAAAGCAGCATCGCAATCTGTCAAAGCCTCTTTAAGGTCGGTGGTAAACTCAAGCCTGCCTTTCTCTACGTTTCGCTGTATCATTACCTCAAGACCAGGCTCATAAATTGGCACTCTACCGCCATTAAGACTACATATTTTGTCTGTATCATTATCAACACAGATAACAGTTACGCCTGTTTCGGCAAAACAGGTACCGGTAACTAGACCAACATATCCACTTCCAATAACAGCAATTTTCATAAGTTATATTTAATTCCTAATTAATATTTTGATTGTCTTTTTAATTTTTGTCTGATTTACAATTTTCAAATCCTGCAATTTAAAATATATGCGTTTCAAAGATATAAGTTTATCCTGATTTAATATGTTTCAATTTCGTTAATAGATTAGCGTGGTCGTAATTATCAGATTATTTTGTGCTTGTATTCCCATATTATTTTTACAGTAGTGCCCGACAAAAAATTCACTATTTGTTAATGTGCTCAAGCCGCACGGGCTTTTACTTTTTTTCTGAAGCAAAAAAAAGTAAACCAAAAATGCCGCCGCTACAGCGAATTTCCTGAGGCGGAAATAACCCCCGCTAATAATAATCTTTTACTAACAATGATTTATTTGAAAGCTATAAGATTTTATTGAAATTTAACCGTACAGTAGAGTAATTTTAAGAAAAAAATGTTTTAGTCCTGAAAATTAACAAGAAACATGGCTTAAATTGAGAAAATATATATACTTTTGCACCTCAATTAACATAATGTCTAACTTATTAATTTTTAGATTATTCAAATGATTAACAAAGAAAAAGATCCCTCTTTGGAGGAACAAAATCTGACAAGTACCGGCGCAGAAGAAACCCCCCTTACGCTCACAGAAAACCTTGATTTAACCGTTGCCTCTAACAAGGAGACTGACATTGAATTTGAAGAAACCGATGAAGCTGAGGATGAATTAGAAAAAGATGTTGACGAAGAAATTAACATTAGTAAACTGAAGGCAAAAAATGTCACCCATGAAGAATTTGACTGGGATAAGTTTGAAAAATCCCTTGTAGGATTTAGTGACGCTGAAAGAACTGAAATTGAACAAAAATACAACCAAACCCTTTCCACAATTAACACAAGCGAGGTAATTGACGGAACGGTAATTTCAATGAACAAAAGGGAGGTTGTAATTAACATTGGATTAAAATCTGAAGGAGTTGTAAGCTTAAATGAATTCCGATACAATACCGAATTAAAGCCGGGTGACAAAGTAGAAGTTTATGTAGAAAACCAGGAAGATAAAAAGGGACAGCTTATACTTTCACATAAAAAAGCCAGAGCCTTACGTTCGTGGGATAGGGTAAACGAATCACTTGAAAACAACGAAATAATTAAAGGATATATAAAATGCCGCACTAAGGGAGGTATGATTGTTGATGTATTTGGCATTGAGGCATTCCTGCCGGGTTCACAGATTGATGTGAAACCTATACGCGATTACGATGCTTATGTTGGCAAAACAATGGAATTTAAGGTTGTAAAAATCAATCATGAATTCAAAAATGTGGTAGTTTCACATAAAGCTCTGATAGAGGCTGAACTTGAACAGCAGAAAAAAGGCATTATCGCCAAACTTGAAAAAGGACAGGTTCTTGAAGGAACAGTTAAGAACATTACTTCTTATGGAGTATTTATTGACCTTGGCGGTGTTGACGGTCTTATTCATATTACAGATCTTTCCTGGGGACGTGTTAACCATCCCGAAGAAATAGTTCAACTTGACCAAAAACTAAATGTTGTAATTCTTGATTTTGATGATGATAAAAAACGTATCGCACTTGGGCTAAAACAACTGGCTGCTCATCCTTGGGATTCTCTGGATCAAAATCTTAAAGTTGGCGATAAAGTAAAGGGTAAAGTTGTTGTTATGGCCGACTATGGAGCATTTATAGAAATTGCCCAGGGAGTTGAAGGCCTAATACATGTTTCGGAAATGTCGTGGTCGCAACACCTTAGAAGCGCACAGGAATTTCTAAAAGTTGGCAACGAAGTTGACGCCATAATTCTTACACTCGACAGAGAAGAAAGAAAAATGTCGCTTGGCATCAAACAACTTAAATCAGACCCGTGGGTAAATATTGAAGAAAAATATATTGTTGGCTCACACCACAAGGCAAAAGTAAGGAATTTCACCAACTTCGGTGTATTTGTCGAAATTGAAGAAGGAGTTGACGGTCTTATTCACATATCTGATTTATCATGGACCAAAAAAATAAAACATCCTGCTGAATTCACAGCAATTGGTGAATCAATTGAGGTAGCTGTACTTGAAATTGACAAGGAAAACCGTCGTTTAAGCCTTGGACACAAACAAGTTGAGGAAAACCCATGGGAAGTATTTGAAACAGTTTTTATCCCCAATTCAGTACACGAAGGCACTATTTTAGAAATTTTTGATAAAGGCGCACTTATAGCTTTACCATACGGCATAGAAGGCTTTTGTGCAATCAAACACTTAATAAAAGAAGACGGGGCTTTGGCAAAAATTGAAGAAAAACTACCCTTCAAAGTATTGGAATTTTCGAAAAATGCAAAAAGAATAGTTGTTTCACATAGTATTGTTTACGAGGATAAAAGAAAAGCAGAGGAAACTCCTGTAAAAGAGACCGAAACCAAAAAATCTGTTAAAAAACCAAAAAACAACTTAGAAAAAACAACCTTTGGCGACATTAGTGGCTTAGCAGCTTTGAAAGAAGAAATGGAACAGAATTCCAAAAAAGGAAAAAAACCTGCCAAAGAATAAAAAAAATATTTTCGAACTGTTTTTTCAATAAAAAAAAGTATATTTATTCAAAATTTAGTTGCAATGAAGTTCAAAATTGATAAACTAGAAAAATATACTTTAATTCAGGTTGAGGAGGAAAAACTTGATACGCATGTTGCTCCTACATTAAAATCTGAATTGGTAATAATTTCGGGGCAAGGAGTTAGAAATATTATACTTGACCTGCGTGCATGCCGCTATTGTGATTCATCAGGCCTTAGCGCTATACTTGTGGCAAACCGGTTATGCAAAAATGCAAGCGGTACTTTTGTGCTGACAGGTTTGAATGAAGCCGTTGAAAGACTTATTACTATATCGCAACTTGATACGGTTCTCAATATTACACCTACTGTTGAAGATGCCTCAAAATTCATCAACTCCGGTGGAGTTAAAAAAAGCTGATTTTTAATTTGCTGTGTCATTTTCTGTTAGAATATTAGGCAGTAGTTCGGCAGTACCAACTTCAGAAAGATTCCCATCCGCTCACCTGGTAAATCTGGGTGAGCGTTTGTTTTTAATTGATTGTGGAGAAGGAACACAAATCCAGCTAAGACGTTTTAAAATAAGTATTGGCAAAATTAATCATATATTAATCAGTCACGTACATGGCGATCATGTATTTGGCCTGTTTGGGCTTATCTCTACCTTCTCTCTGCTTAACCGAACAAGCGACCTTCATATTTACGCCCAGCCTGATTTTAAAAATATTCTTGATGACCACCTGAAATATTTCCACGCCCAAGGCCTGCCTTTTAAAATAATTTACCGCCTTCATGATGCTATAAAACCTGCACTAATTTATGAAGATGAAAGGATGACTGTCAATGCTTTTCCTCTGAAACACCGTATCGCAACATCGGGTTATATTTTCAGGGAAAAGCCAAGACTGTTGAATGTTAAAAAGGAGATGATTGATTACTTTAAAGTTCCGGTTAAAGAAATTTTGAATATTAAGCTTGGTGCGGATTTTATTACTCAGGAAGGCAAAACAGTCGAAAATTCGGTTTTGACCTATCCGCCATTTAAACAAAGGGCCTATGCATACTGCTCCGATACAGCTTATACCGAAAAAATTGTTCAGTACATCGGTGATATTGATCTCCTGTATCACGAGGCTACCTATGCCAAAGAGCAGGCTCAAAGAGCAAAAACAACCATGCACAGCACGGCAACTGAGGCAGCAACAATCGCACAAAAAGCAAATGTAGGTAAACTTATTATCGGCCATTTTTCAGCAAGATATAAAGACCTTAATCAACTGCTTGAAGAAGCCAGGGAAATCTTCCCGGAAACTTATCTGGCGCTTGAGGGTGTTGTTTTTAACATTGAGGCCGCACGAACGGTCAAGTGAATGTGCCGTAAGGGATTGGTGCTTTAATGAATACGGACAATAAAGTTTGAGTAGGCTAAATACCTTGAAAACCTACTGAAAACCTTATGGCATTTGAACTTTATCAGGGCCGGCTATCCGTTTTTATGCCTGTTTTTATCATCAAATTTGCGGCATTGACTTTAAGTCCGGGCGCTAGTAACAGACACACTTTTTGCCAGGTTTTGGCTTGCGTGCTGGGATGTATTTGTGCAATTCGTCTTTCCAAACTTTTTGAATCAGATTTTGCCGCCCCTTTACCGAAAACACAATATGTACATAAATTTGTGTGAATGTGTTTGCCATAAAAAATGATTTTGTGATTTTATTTCGCTCCTACGGAGCTTGATTTTTCTGCATTTTTTTTGATTTCTATTAAGATTTTGCCCCTATATGGCATTTTTCAATTCCCCTCCACAATTTTTATTTTTTCTTCCGTCAAGTAGTAAAGTTGGTAAACCAATTGGTCTATTTGGTTTTCTAAGTTGAAATTCAGCTCCGTAGGAGCATTATAATTATAGAATGATTGAATATGTGGTTTATTAAGCTCCGCAGGAGCGATATTATTCAATCCATTCGAAAAAATACCTTGCATCGTAGGCAATATCAAATTTTTGTTTTTTATTATATAGATTCTAATATTTAACATTACAA
>BBPF01001906.1_pt1 | contig 21157 bp, 10 predicted proteins | sample 1343921 | NCBI WGS metagenome assembly BBPF01 (sample SAMD00019090, study PRJDB2971) | groundwater metagenome | isolation source: The Cedars highly-alkaline
AATATTAATTCTCTTTCCGATAATGAAATTTTCAATCTTTATATCGATAGGCAAGGAATTCTATGGGTAAAAACCATGCGTAGCCTCGATAGACTTGATTTGCAATCCGGAAAAATTAATAGATTTCCGCATTTTTCAGATGTTTTTACAAAAATTTCAGGTTCCGACAGGTATTTCCCAATTTTTGAAGACTCCCGCGATATGCTTTGGGTTGGCAGCAAGGATGGGCTATTTTTTTTTGACAGAGGAATAGAGCAATTTAGGAGATTTGAACACAATCCATTAAATCATAATTCTTTAAGTAACAACAAGATAAAATCGATAATTGAAGATACTTCCGGAATGTTATGGATTGGAACCGAAGACGGACTTAATCGTTTTGATCCAAGGACATTCGACTTTCAGAGGTTTTATATTAACCCTGTCAGAGGTTCAAGGTCAAACAATATTAATTCATTATTTAAAGATTCCGATAATAATTTTTGGGTTGCAACTGAAAACGGTTTATTTCTCTTTAATTATGAGGAAAAATCTTTCGTTCCATTTCAAACAAAAAGCTCACATCGTCCAGCTTTTAATATGGAAGTTACGGCTGTTATGGAGGATAAGTCAGGTATATTTTGGGTTGGTACACTTTCCGGGATATTTAAAGTTGACTCTAAGGCTAAATTTTCCACACTCAGGCTTTCCTATTTCTTCGCGGATATGCCAACTTCTATTGATGTAATTGCCTCAGTTTATTATGATGACAATGATCACCTATGGGTAGGCACATGGGGGTCAGGTATATTCAGGATTAACAGAACTAATTCTGACATCCAGGAATTTTCGACCCGTATGGCATTATCTAACATGAGAATTTCTGATGATTTTGTTCATTCAATAGGCAAGGATAAAAATGGCAGTATCATTATAGGCACCCGAGATGGTGTTGATGTGTTTGATGAAAAAATTGGAATGTTTGTTTCTTTTTGTACACTTATAAATCAAAATGCCTGTGAAATTTTTGTTAAAAACAGGGTATTTAAAATTTTATCCGATTCAAAAGGAAACTATTGGTTTGCAACTCAAAACGGTTTACACCGTTTTGGTAACAGAACTGTAGAGAGTTTTTATAATATTCCCAACAACGAAAACAGCCTTCCGTCTAATATTGTTCGGTCAATTATTGAGGGTTCCGACGGATATTTTTATATTGGTACCGTTGAAGGACTTGTCAGGTTTGATTATTATAACGGAATTTTTACCAGATTCCAGCGTAAACCAGGCCTTGAGACCCTCACAATCAGTAATAATGAAATTACTGACATCCACGAAGATAAAGCCGGAAATTTATGGATTGGGACCATTTCCGGATTGAACCTATTTTATAAGAATACCGAAACATTTATTGTTTTTTCTGAAAAAAACGGCCTGCCAAATAATTTTATATATGCTATAGAAGAGGATAAGCAGGGAAAAATATGGGTGAGCACAAATAGAGGCCTGGCAAGTGTTAATCCGGTTACTTGGGAAATAGCGCGGTTCGACATGGCCGATGGTCTTCAAAACTATGAATTCAATTTAGGTGCTTCTTTCAATGATGAGAGTGGAGAATTATTTTTTGGAGGCATCTCAGGGCTTAATTATTTCTTTCCGGAATTTATTAGGATTAACAATCACATTCCTAATGTTTTAATAACTTCTGTAACCAAAATTACTCCTTATGGAAACGTAATTTACACGGGAGAAAATACTGATGTTATTCGATTAAATCCCGGAGAAGAAACTTTTTCGATTCAATTTGCCGCATTGGATTTTACGCGTTCTGAGAATAATAATTTTGCCTATAAAATGGAGGGTATAGATAAAAATTGGGTGTATATCGGAAATCGCAATTTTGCAACTTTTTCGAAATTACCTCCAGGCGAATATGTATTCAGGATAAAAGGCTCAAATAATGATTTGGTTTGGAATGAGGTGGGTGCTTCTGCAAGGATTATTGTACTCGCCCCATTTTATAAAACTAAACTGGCTATCGTTTTATATGTTTTTGGATTTTTATTCATTGGCTTTATAAGTATAAGGTACTGGACAAGAAATTTAAGAAAAGCAAATCAGATTTTAAAGGAAAAAGAACTTGCTGCAATTGAAATAGCCCTGCAGAAAGAAGAACTATCGCAAAAAAACAGGAATATTACCGACAGTATCCACTATGCAAAACGAATTCAGGTTGCATTAATGCCTTCCGAAAGATTATTAAATAAAATATTCCCCGAATCTTTTATTTTTTATGACCCAAAGGATATTGTAAGTGGTGATTTTTACTGGGTAAATGAAAATAAAAACAAAATATTTTTGTCAGTTATTGATTGTACTGGCCACGGCGTACCCGGGGCATTTATGTCCATTATAGGAATGGAATTATTAAGGAATATTATTACTGTTCAAGGCACTGAGAATCCCGCAGAAGTTTTAAGTAAACTTAACATTGATTTGTCACAAATATTTTCGCTTGGGGATAAAAATGATACTAGACTGAGAGATGGAATGGATATTGGTTTTTGTGTTATCCATAAAAATTCCGGATTACTGGAATTTGGCGGTGCTTTCAGTTCAATGTATGTGGTTCGTGATAATGTTATACAAGAAATTAAGGGAGATCGTTTTTCCGTAGGACTTATTCTGGATGAAGAGGCAAATGGTGTGTTTCAAACTAAGGAGCTTTTGCTAACCAAAAATGATATAATTTATATGTTTACAGATGGTTACGCTGATCAGTTTGGAGGACAGGACGGAAGAAAATATAAGTACCGCCGTTTCAGACATCTTTTGTTAAATTTGCATTCCTTACCAATGCCAGAACAAAAGCAGCAGATTTATGAAAATATGAAAAGTTGGAGAGGAATTCATGAACAGGTTGACGATATGCTGATTATGGCAGTCAAACCATGCTTAGGGAGCTAATTACTACTTCTTTGCTAATAAGGCCTCCATTTTTTCAATTAGCAATTCCATTTGAAAGGGTTTAGAAATATAATCATCCATGCCTGAGGCAAGACACACATCTCTGTCGCCCTGTAGGGCATTAGCTGTAATTGCAATAATTGGCGTATGAGTACCCGTGCTATATTCAACTTCCCTTATTTTTTTGGTTAAAACAAATCCATCCATCACCGGCATCTGGATATCCAAGAGAATAATATCGTATTTTGAAGTGCCGAATTTTTCCAGAGCTTCTTTCCCGTTTTTTGCTACATCAATATTCTTTACAAATTTCAACAGACTTAACATAATTAGTTTTTGATTGATAAGGTTGTCTTCTGCGAAAAGCACATTTGAATCTTTTAGTGCAGTTGAAGACTGAATTATCCTCCTGGGTGGCTCGGAATAAATTAAGTCCTGCACTTGGCCATGGTCAGCGACCTGGTTTGCTTCGGGAATAGATTTGAAGAATGTAAGTGTAAAGGATATTATTAACGTATTGTTTGGAGTGGTTTTTAATATAAGTTTACTTTGGTTTTGCTCAATAATATTTTTTGCAATAATAAGTTCAATTAGATTAGTAAAATCAGCATTTTCAGAAAAGGCTAATTCCCGAGGGGAATTAAACCTGTAAGACTTTTCAGTGAACGGCAAATTAACCGGTTTGCTGGTTAAAAGGTCAAATTGAACCTCAAGTTTGGTTGAAACCGTTTTTATTTCTTTAACAACAATTTTTACTGCAATTGACTCTGAAAGCTTTCTTTTAACTATAGTTTCAATTAAGTTTAAAAATATTTGCTTCAACAAAATAGGATCGCCTATTAAATCTTTGGGTATCGAAGAGTCATAATCAAGATTAAAATGTACCAATGAACTTTTTTCTCCTGAAAATAATTTTAGCGTATTGCTAATGGTAGAGTAAAGATTGAATGAAACTCTAATTGAAGACCTGGCCCTTGAGTCAAGGTCTGAAATACGGGTAATGCTGTCAACAACATTGGAAAGGTTTGAGGCCGATGCAAAAATAGTGTCAAAAAGATCTTCTTGTTCGTCTGTAAGATTTTCCTTATTTACCATTCCTCCAATTAACATTATATTGTTAAGTGGAGTTCTGATTTGATGAGATAGTCGGGCTATAAATTCTTCTTTGCTCTTATTTTCATTCTTTTCAACTATCAAAGACCTTTCCAAATTTCTGATACTGAGAAGCTTGTAATATTCAAAAGTGTATGTAATAAACAGAATTGCAATATAACTCCCTATGAATCTAATCTTCAAGGCAAGAGAAAGATTTGCTGTTGTTAAATTTTCAGATGGAAAAAAGAGAATAATCGCAGCCGCAAATAAAAAGAAAAGTGAAGTATAAGTTCCTTTTTTTAAGCCTAATGTCATAATGCAAATAATTGGAATAATACTATACCAGAAAAGTACATTATCCTTCCCGATTAAAAGTTGAAATAAAAAGTAAAAAGAAATTACTCCAATTAAAAATTGGGCTGAAAAACTATAATTATACTTTTTGTATACATAAAGGAAGTTAAGAATTAAAAAGGCTGATATAATTAAATTCAAACCGCCGATAAGGTAATTTCCTTCAAAGTAATTAATTGCAGAAAATAAAATCAAAACAATTATGGCGATAATCCCAAGTGTATTAACCAAAAGAATTTTGTGTAAAACAGTTTCTTCGCACTTGTTCTGTAACCCTAACGAAAGAAAATTTGTAAACCTATCTGAAATTGTCATACTTTATTTATTAGCCTAAAAAGTCGATTGAAATCATCATACTAAATTAGCATAAAAAAGTTTAAATTGAAGAAATTTCATTGTCGTTCTTTTAATCAATCGTGAAATTTAATTTATCCTACAATTAAATGCTTATAAATTGCATTTACAAATTGATTTTGTTGCCTGTATGCTTAGGTAAATATAAAAATTTAAATTTGCTAAATTAATGTAAACACTATTTTTAATCCAGATTTATAGCTATGTATAAAGGTAATTGCTGTAGAAGGTTTATTTTTAAACCAGAAATAATAAGTAATAATAAAATTTCAGGTTTACTAATTCCGGGTTTATTCCCTAAAAGTATTTTACTAACTTTTATGATTGTATTTCTTTTTACAATTTTCTTTAATAATGGGGCTTTATTTTCACAAAATAATGTTCCAAACGAAGACGACATTCGTGCTTTTTTCAGAACCAAAACTCTTGTGGTTCTTGAGTCAAACCCTCTTTTGGAATATAATTCAAAAATCACTGAGGCAGTTAAGGACAACTGGAATATTACTGAATTTGATTTTATTTCTTTTGAAGAATTTGAGCAAGAAAGAAATAATTCTCAGTATTCATTTCTTTTGACAACCACCGTAAGTTTTGAAAAAGACAAAACTAATGCCATATATATTTTCCTTCAGCTTTTGGCAGGAGGCAGATATCTTACGATCAATGACATGCCCCATTTGGCATCAATCCCTTTAAGCTACAAAAATGCCGATGAACTAAATCATGTATATAAGCTCAGTTTAATTGTCAGATTCATTCAGAATCACATGTTACTTTTAAAATATAGTCCTTCCATAGCATTTGATAACTATTTGGCTTATTACAACCGTAATATGGATGATATCAGAACAAAAATTCTCTATGTTGTAAAAGAGGAACTTGCCCCCGAAGTTAATACAATTGAAAAAATCAAAAATTATTACCCATATAGAGTAAAAATTGTTGCCAGAGAGGATATTGAAGAAGCTATTTACCGGAAAGACCCCGATGTGGTTTTTCTTCATAAAGTTGGTCCTGAAGACACCAAACTTCAGGCCCGATGCTACAAAATAATAATAGGCGCAGCAAATGCTAAGTTTTATTATTTTGATTACCACATGGTTACTAATAAATCTCCAGATGGTTTATTAATTAGCGATTTCAAAAAAATGGCCAAATAGATTAGTTTTGTGGCTTAACTATTTTTTAGAAACATTTCTTAATTATAAACAATGAGCGACGACAAGAAAATTATTTTTTCTATGGTGGGGGTGAGCAAAACCTTCCCTCCACATAAAAGAGTTCTTAATAATATTTATCTCTCCTTTTTTTATGGCGCCAAAATTGGTATTATTGGTCTTAACGGATCAGGTAAATCATCTTTGCTGAGAATAATAGCAGGCAAGGAAAAATCCTTTGAAGGGCAGGTAGTTTTTTCTCCGGGCTATTCCGTTGGGATGCTTGATCAGGAACCTGACCTTGATGCTTCGAAAACCGTTAAGGAAATTGTAATGGAAGGTACGCAGGAACTGGTTGATTTGCTGAAAAAATATGATGAGATTAACCTGAAATTTTCGGAACCTTTGAGTGAGAATGAGATGAATAAGCTCATTGAAAAACAGGGAGAGTTGACCGAAAAAATTGAACAAATGGGAGGTTGGGAACTCGACAATAGGATTGAAAGAGCAATGGATGCCCTCCGATGCCCTGAAGGTGATACAAGCGTGAAAATTCTTTCGGGAGGCGAAAGACGAAGGGTGGCACTTTGCAGACTTTTATTGCAGGAACCTGATATTTTGCTCCTCGATGAGCCTACCAACCACCTCGATGCAGAATCCGTTCTTTGGTTGGAACAGCACCTTTCTCAGTATAAGGGCACTGTAATTGCAATTACCCACGACAGGTATTTTCTCGACAATTTAGCCGGGTGGATACTTGAACTCGACAGGGGAGAAGGAATCCCCTGGAAAGGTAACTACTCCTCATGGTTAGAACAAAAATCAAAGCGATTGAGTATTGAAGAAAAAACAGCGAGCAAAAGGCAAAAAACCTTAGAACGAGAACTTGAATGGGTGCGAATGGCACCTAAGGCACGGCATGCTAAATCGAAAGCCAGATTATCTGCTTATGAAAAAATGTTGAATGAAGACGTGAAACAGAAAGAGGAAAAACTTGAAATTTTCATCCCAAATGGTCCAAGGTTAGGTTCTTTGGTAATAGAGGGACACGGAGTGAGTAAGGCTTTCAATGATAGAGTTCTATTTGAAAATCTTGAATTTTCTTTACCTCCCGCAGGTATTGTAGGTATAATTGGGCCTAACGGGGCAGGCAAAACAACTCTTTTCAGAATGATTATGGGCATGGAAACTCCCGGAAAAGGGTCTTTTAAAGTCGGAGAAACTGTACGATTGGGTTATGTAGATCAATCACATGCAGCAATTGACCCTAATAAAACTGTTTATCAGGTAATTTCCGGTGGGAATGAAACTATTATGTTGGGAGGTAAAGAAATGAACGCCAGAGCCTACGTTGCCCGTTTTAATTTTTCAGGTGCCGACCAGGAAAAGAAATGCGGGGTATTGTCTGGTGGGGAGAAAAACCGTTTGCATCTTGCTTTGACCCTTAAAGAACAAGCCAATGTTTTATTGCTCGATGAACCAACAAATGATATAGATATCAATACCCTAAGAGCGCTTGAAGAAGGGCTGGAAAACTTTGCCGGTTGTGCAGTTATTATTTCGCACGACAGGTGGTTTCTCGATCGGGTTGCAACGCATATTTTGGCCTTTGAAGGAAATTCACGGGTTCATTTCTTTGAAGGAAGTTTCTCGGAATATGAGGAAAACAGGAAAAAGAGATTGGGTGACGGAGGCCCAACCCGTATCCGCTACAAAAAATTGACTTCAAACTGAAAATTATAATTAAAAAGAAATGTCACTAAAACCAAGTACTCCAAAGGGAACAAGGGATTTTTCTCCTCATGAAATGGCCGGTCGTAATTATATTTTTGACACAATAAAACAGGTGTTCAAATTATATGGTTATATGCCAATAGAAACCCCTGCAATGGAAAATCTAAGCACACTGCTAGGTAAATATGGAGAGGAAGGAGACAGACTGATTTTTAAAATTCTGAACTCAGGGAATTTCCTTGAAGGCGTAAAAGAAATTTCAGTAAATGAATCGAATAAATTGTCATTTGATATATGCGAAAAAGGATTAAGGTATGATTTAACGGTTCCCTTTGCACGGTTCGTTGTTCAAAATCAGAATGATATAACATTTCCTTTTAAAAGATACCAGATACAGCCAGTTTGGCGTGCCGACAAACCTCAGAAAGGACGTTACCGCGAATTTTACCAATGCGATGTTGATGTTATCGGAAGTAACTCACTGCTGAATGAGGTGGAACTTATTAAAATTATCGATAACATTTTTTCACTGCTGAACATTAGAACAATTACCAAAATTAATAACAGGAATATTCTCACAGGGCTTTCCGAGTTAATAGGTATGCCCGAAAAAATTACCGACATAACCGTAGCCATTGATAAACTTGAAAAAATTGGATTTGATAAAGTGTGTCAGGAGCTTATTTCAAAAGGGTTAAGCCAAACTGCAATTGACATGCTTGAACCTGTTTTGAAGTTAACCGGTTCAAACCATGAAAAACTGAACATACTCAGAAAAATTTTCAAAACCTCCGAAATTGGATTGAAAGGTGTCGATGAAATGGTAGAAATCTTTGATTACCTTTCTGCTTTTTCACTTAAGTCGGATATTGAACTTGACCTGACATTAGCCCGAGGTCTTAGTTACTATACCGGAGTAATAATTGAGGTAAAGTCCATGGATGTTGCAATTGGCAGTGTTTGTGGCGGAGGACGATATGATAATCTTACCGGAATATTTGGGCTGCCCGGTGTTTCAGGCGTGGGAGTTTCTTTCGGGGCCGACAGGATTTTTGATGTTCTTTCAACTCTTAAACTTTTTCCGGAAGAGATTCAGGCATCTGTTGATGTCATGTTCGTAAATTTCGGAAAAAAGGAAGCAGTTTACTCTCTTCAGGTTATGGATAATTTAAAGCGATTCGGCATTTCGTGTGAACTTTATCCCGATAATTCCAAATTGAAAAAACAACTTGGTTATGCTTCTCAAAAGAAAATCAAATGGGTAGTAATGGCCGGAGAGGAAGAAATAATAACAGGACTGCTAAGTTTAAAAAATATGCATACTGGTGAACAGGAGCTTGTTCATTCAAATGAGCTTTTAAATAAATTGAAAATCAATAAAAAATCACATGGGTAGTCGGCATACACATTTTATATCCTCGCAAATACTAACTTTTCCGGTAATCAACCAAATATTAAAAGATAATTATGCCCTGAGCCTGTCGGAGGAGGCTAAAGAGAAAATTATTTCATGCAGGAAATACCTTGATAAAAAAATAATTGAAACCTCTGGGCCAATATATGGTATTAATACAGGCTTTGGATCTCTTTGCGCCAAGTCCATATCAATAAATGAATTATCTGATTTACAGAAAAACCTTGTAATTTCGCATGCTTGCGGAATGGGCGATGAGATTGACACAGAAATAGTTAAATTGATGCTGCTGCTTAAAATACAGTCGCTATCTTACGGTCATTCAGGAGTGCAATTGGCAACTGTAGAAAAACTTATAGATTTCTTTAATCAAAATATTTTTCCTGTTGTTTATCGATATGGTTCATTGGGAGCATCTGGGGATCTTGCTCCCTTGGCACATTTAAGTCTTCCTTTGCTTGGACTTGGAGAAGTCAATTATTTAGGTAAAAAAATCCCTTCGGGCGAAATTCTTAATAAATTTCAATGGGAGCCCATAGAACTTGAATCAAAGGAAGGTCTTGCACTTCTGAATGGTACACAGTTTATGTCGGCATACGGGTTACATTGTTTGTTAGAAGCACGTCGGCTTATAATTTTAGCTGATACCATAAGCGCTTTGTCGCTCGATGCCTATCATGCCAGGATGGAACCCTTTTTAGAAATAATTCATTCGGTAAGGCCTCATCCCGGTCAAATTAGAACTGCAAGGAATATAAGAGAACTATTACAGGAAAGTGAAATTTTAAAGATTCCTAAAAACCACGTTCAGGATCCATATTCTTACCGTTGTATTCCACAGGTTCATGGTGCCACTAAAGACGCAGTTGAATATTTTTCGGAAGTTTTGTTGAGAGAAATAAATTCGGTTACTGATAATCCAACTATATTTGAACAGGAAGATCAAATAATTTCCGCAGGAAATTTCCATGGTCAGCCTTTGGCCATTACACTTGATTTTATTTGTATTGCCCTTGCAGAACTGGCTAGTATATCAGAAAGAAGAACTTATCAGTTAATTTCAGGTAACAGGGGGTTACCATCTTTTCTTGTGGCAAACCCTGGTTTAAATTCAGGGCTGATGATACCACAATATACTGCCGCTTCTATGGTAAGTATGAACAAACAACTATGTATGCCCTGTTCGGTTGATTCTATTGATTCATCGCAGGGGCAGGAAGACCATGTGAGTATGGGAGCCAATTCGGCCGTAAAACTATATGAAGTTTTAAAGAACACAAGGAAAGTTCTTTCAATTGAGCTGTTAAGTGCAGCGCAGGCACTGGAATTCCGACGTCCCTTAAAAACTTCTCCAATGCTTGAAAGTTTTTTAAAACAATTTCGTGAAAACGTTAAATTTATTGAAAATGATAAATTAATGTATCCAGAACTTGAAAAAGCTGAAAAGTTTTTAACCCAGACAGATTTACCTGAAGGTGTTTCGTTTTGATAAAACAAGAACGGGAATCTTTCGTTAGAAAAATTCCCGTTCCACTTTTTACGGACGAACCGTTAAAGTGTCAAGTTACAGTTATTTTGGTTTGGTTTCGGTTTTCCCGACTTCTTGCGAAGCCTTGTTTTCAGCCCGGTTATACATCCTGGCAACTTGCTTAAGGTTACTTTTCAGTTTAACCCCGTTTCTTAAGGCGAAAAATTAAATTATGTCCTCTTTCGATTCCATTATCTTTTTTTTCAGGCTTGATTTGTTAGCCTTTTACAGAAAACAAATCAAACTTTCCCTTTTAGAAACAAAACCTTTTATCTCTCACCTGATAATCAAATATACAAATATTTTACAACACAAGTCAAGTTTTTCCGGTTTATTAATTTCACATTAAGTTAACAATGATTATTAACAATTGTTAATGAATATTCTTTTTATAGCACCTATTAATCATTAGGTTACTATCAAGTTCATTTGTAGAAGAACCAATTTGAATTTGTTTATTGCTTAAAATATTCTTGCCATATGATCGAAAAAATAAAGCTGTTTTGAATTCCTAATTTTTTAGGACAAGTTAAAAAATCGTATTTCATAAGGCACTACATTGTTTTCAGTCAAAAAATTAAACTTAATTATTTAATATTGCAGAGAAGGACAATTAAAATTTATTGAGTAATTTAAGCTTTTAATTTATTTCAATATTTGAGTCTTTGGCACGGCATTTGGGTAATAATAAAGGATCGACTTTTGGTTTAGTAATTACCTGAATTAAAAATTTAACAAAATGGAAAATAAACATTTTTCCCCTTTTTCAGGTTTTATAAAAATTATTCTCATAGCGCTTGTTTTACAGTTTCCTGTTGAAACAGTTATTGGCCAAAGGTTTGGAAGGAACAAGCCCGGCTATAAAACCTTTGATTTCCAAGTTTTACGAACACCCCACTTCGAGATATATCATTATTTTGAAAACGACAGCCTAGTAAAAAGCTTTGGTGAAATGGCTGAAAAATGGTATTACAGGCAAAAGCAGGTTTTTGGAGATATTTTTATTGAACCTACCCCTGTAATTATATATGAAAATCACCCCGATTTTCAGCAAACAACGGCAATAAGCGGCTTAATCTCTATCGGAACAGGTGGTGTGGCAGAATTCCTTAAGGGAAGGCTCATTTTTCCAGTGCTTGAAACAAGAGCTCAGACCAATCATGTGATGGGGCACGAAATTGTTCATGCATTTCAGTTTGCAGTACTTAGTAAAGGAGATACTCTTGCCCCCATGTCTTTGCGAAATCTTCCATTATGGTTTGTCGAGGGTATGGCAGAATATTTGAGTATAGGAAGTATTGACCCTAATACTGCCATGTGGATGCGTGATGCATTGGCAAATGATGATTTCCCGACGTTGACAGATTTAACAGCAAGTTTTAAATATTTCCCATATCGTTGGGGGCACGCATTTTGGGCTTTTGTAGGGCGTACATGGGGTGACGATGTTTTGGGACCATTATTTGTGGAGGCAGCTAAATTTGGATATGAACGGGCAATTCAAACAGTATTGGGCATGAGTCACGAAACATTGTCGAATATCTGGAAAAACTCCTATGAAGTTCATTACAGGGAATTTTTGCAAGACTCTCTTAAAAGGGTTAAAATCGGGAATAGACTTTTACATGAAGATAACGCAGGGGAAACAAATGTTTCTCCATCCCTAAGTCCCGATGGTAATTACCTCGCATTTTTTTCTGAGAAAAGCGTTTTTACACTCGACCTGTTTGTAGCCAATGCCAAAACCGGCAGGATTATTAGAAATCTGACAAGTTCGGCAAGAAATGATGATATTGACGGATATAATTTTCTTGAATCTATGGGCACATGGTCACCCGACAGCAGACGATTTGCCTTTGTTGCAGTAAAAAAAGGTAAAAGTGTTCTGCTTATTAAAGATTTAGAGCGAAAGAGCAGGAAACCAAGAGAAATTTTTATCCCCGGGGTTCCATTCATAAATAACCCGTCATGGTCGCCTGATGGCAGCAAAATTGTTATGACCGGTCTGGTTGACGGGATTAATAACCTTTATATGTATGATTTGAATACAAAGGAGGTAATTCAGTTGACAAATGATGCGTATTCTTACGTACATGCTACCTGGTCGCCCGACGGGAAATATATTGCGTTTTCCACTGATAAGAAACATCAGGGAGATACCACATCTGGTAAAAGTTATACCTTTAATCTTGGTATTTTAGAGGTCGAAAGTCCTGAAAATAAAACTATTATACCAATTTTCAGAGGAGCTGACAATTTAAATCCTCAGTTTTCACAAGACGGAAAATCATTATACTTTCTTTCAAATAACGATGGTTTCAGAAATCTTTTCCGGTACGACATGGAGGACCAGCGGGTATTCAGGCTGACCAATTTTTTAACGGGGATAAGTGGGATAACCGAACTTGCCCCTGCCTTTAGTGTTGCAAGGTTGACCGACAAAATTACTTTTACATACTATTTCAAAGGCAATCATACAATTTATTCAGCCTCAAGCGCTGATTTTAACCCGGTTGAGGTTAATCCCGAAGTTACTGATTTTACTGCAGCAATTTTACCTCCATTCCAAAGAATATCAACCAATATTGTTGACAGGATGATTGCCGATTATTCATCTCATTCTGTTGTGCCTGCCGATTCTTTACAAGTAGTATCGTTTGAACCTAAATTCAGACTCGCACATATTGGAAATACAGGTGTTGGAGTGGCTGTAAATACTCATTTCGGAACCGGCTTGGCAGGGGGGGTAAATGCGTTATTTACCGATATACTTGGTAATAATACTCTTTTTGGTGCCGTTTCTGTAAATGGTGAAATTTACGACTTCGGAGCAATGTTTGCCTATTTTAATCAAAAACGTAAAATAAACTGGGGTATAACTTTGTCGCACATACCGTTCAGACAGGCATTTTTTGATTTTGACAGAGAAGTGTTAGACGGACAGGAGTTTGACGTTTTTTCACTTTTTACAATTAGAACTTTTGAGGATCAGTTAGGTGTTTTTGCCTTTTACCCTTTTTCAATGACGCGAAGGCTTGAGTTTGGTGGCTCTATTGCATTTTACTATTACCGCATGGATGCAATTAGAAGCTATTATTTTGCAAATACACCTATTTATGCCGGTGAAAGAAGGGAAAGAAATCTTCCTGTTCCACCCTCGTTTAACATTCAAAGATTGAATTTGGCTTATGTTGGTGATAATTCATATTTTGGATTAGCCTCACCAATGAGAGGTCACCGTTACAGGATTCAGGCCGATAAATTTTTTGGAACTATTGATATGTGGGGCCTTACAGCCGATTTAAGAAGATATGTTTTTTTGCAACCATTCAGTTTTGCTATACGCGGACTTCATACAGGAAGATATGGCAGAAATGCTGACAATGATCTTTTCTTCCCCTTATTTCTTGGCTTTCCCGGGTTTGTACGAGGTTATAGCACAAATGCCTTTTATGATCGTCAGAGATTGATGGATCCGACATTTTCACTTAATGAACTTTTAGGTACCAGAATATTTCTGACAAGCGTTGAACTGAGATTGCCTTTTACAGGCCCAGAAAAACTTGCTGTGATACAATCGGGTATATTATTTACCGAATTAGCATTATTCTTTGATGGTGGGCTGGCATATAATGATTTCGATGATATATCATTGAACATGAACTCAACAGATGCTACAAAACGCTTTCCGGTTTTCAGCACTGGATTGTCATTAAGAGTGAATGTATTTGGATACATGATTGTGGAACCATATTATGCAATCCCGATTAACAGAACCGGGCGGCTTCCCGGTGTGTTCGGATTGAATTTTATTCCGGGTTGGTAGGGGTAATCAGTAATACAAATCATGCTAATGTAAAGCAAAACGGGTCGTAATTTTCGAATTTTTCCCCCCGAGTTTACCGTAAACAGCAGATTTTCGGGGAATTTGTATTCAGCATCAGCAAAAATCTGTCAAAAATCAACGAATGTATCACTGGAGATGTGTTTTGTAAGGCAGAACGAGTTCTTTTCTTTTAGCGGAATGAATTTATTTTCAAGATATTTGGTGCAGCTGTGCCTTTTCCGTATTTTTTTTTGTACTTGTAAAATAATCAAAAGAGGCTTTTTTAAAAAACCCTTACTGAAAATCCCCTGGTCATAAATATTTTTTAAAAGTATTTTTAAGTTTGTCGTGTCTATCTTAAAACCTCATTTAAAATTTGTCCGGAAGATATTTGTGGTGGTGATATGCCCAGAAGTATTGCCAGCGTGGGCGCTATGCTGGTTATATCAATCTGCCTTGTAATAGAAGCACGATTAATTTTCCAACCATACCAAACCACTGGCACATGATTCTCGGTTACAGCCAGTGTGTTTGATGAATTGATATTATTAATTCTTTCGTTCCAGCCTGGCTGGAGTACAATTATTACATCGCCGGATCGTTTTTGTATAAAACCATTCTGGATTTTATGGTTTAGACCGGTTCCGAAATAGTTTTGCTGCAAAACATAGGCGGGAATCGCTGCAGTAACACCTGTGAACTGCAACATAAACCGGGCTACTTTATCCTGAATATCCACCAAAGATAATTTTGAATCTTCAATTAACTGATGATTGAGATAAATTTGCCGGGAATTATAAGTTTTAACCCAGTCGCCGGTTCCAATTGTTGCGTTCAGATAACTTCTTAAAAGAATAAGTGCCTGCATTTGATTGAAAGTGGCAACAGGCATACCTTTGCTCTCAAGGTATTCTGCGTTGTGATTTGCTCCCTTATCGGAAGTTAATATTAAAAGAACATTTTCCTTACCGTAGGTTTCATCAATAAACGTAAGAAAATGTGCAATTTCCCGGTCAAGTTTAATATAGGCGTCCTGCATTTCAACTGAAAGTATTCCGAATCGGTGCCCGATGTTGGAATTGGCAGAAAAACTTACGAAAAGGAAATCGGTATTGTCCGATTTACCCAGGTTTTCATTAACAAGCAGAGAAAGTGCAAAATCTTTTGTAAAGGTGTTGCCGAAAGGGGTAAGGTTTAAAAGGTCGAAACGAGTTGACCGTCCCCTTATTCTTCTCAAATCGTACGGGAATGAATTATTTTGAGAATCAAATGGAATTTTGAACGGATTAATCTCCGGCAAACTTTTGATATATTGATTGAGGGGCATAGACAGCTCCCATTGCCGGTTTAAATATAGTTCGGCAAATTTTTTTGAATTGAATTCTTTTACCCAGTCCGGCAGGCTGTCGGTGTAATGTGAACTTGTCATCATAGTGCCGGTCTCATTATCAAACCACCAGGCAGTATTTGCAAGATGCCCTCCACCAAATATTGAAGCAGTTGCATTTGTTGAAACAGAGAATCCCCGCGATTGGAGATTGTTTGATAAACGTAACTCATCAGAAATAGTCGAGCCGAATAAATTGACTGCAGACCTCGCCCCATTTATGTTTGTACCTCCAATTCCAATTACCGATTCATCTTCAGTGCTTTCAATATTTCTTGCTTTTAGCTGGCTGAACCATTCGTCTGCAATTATTCCGTGAGATGATGGTTGACTTCCGGTCATTAAAGTGGCAATTCCGCTTCCGGTGTGGTTAAGCATGTATTCATATGAAGCATTTTTGAAATAAGTTCCTTCATTTATAAGACGCTTAAATCCTTTACTGCCAAAATTGTCCCAAAATCTTTGCAAATAATCATTTCGCATTTGCTCAATTACAAGAACAATTACAAGTTTAGGCTTTTCAGGTGGAATACGCTTTGTGTCCTGGGCGTTGGAAGACAAATTTAAGTTGAACAAAAAAAAGCTCAACATTAAAAAAAATGGGAATCCTATTCTCATGCAAATTTTTTTTAGTTGTGTATTGATAAAAGCAGAACTCAAATTTAACATGATTATTTTGCGAAGATTTTTATTCAGGAATAAATATTAATTCTTTGGTATGATTCAATTCATTAGTTTTAATCCTCACATTGTTTAAAGCTCGATTAAGCATTAATGATTTAATTGAAAAAATCACTTCTCAGGATGGGAAGTCTTGTGGTACAATACCTGAAATTTCCATGTGGGTATAATCTTAAACATTAACAGAAGTTCTTGTCTTTACAGTAATATTTATCTTTAATTTTGCTTAAGTTCTCACCGGGATTGGGAATATAATTACCGAATCCTTCACAATATCTAAATAATCAGGTTCAGGTTGTCTATTTAGTATACTGAAGTCTGTAGGGGTAGAACATGAATGATTGTTATTGTTTTGGTTTTGTAAACTTCCGAAGAAACGCTTATTGAAAAAACCCCCAGTGCTGCGGGATTAAAATATTTTCCTGAAACTGCATCTGAATAAGTAAAAGTAGGGTCGGTTGCCTGTGGGTTGAAAACAATTTTTGTTTCTACAGGCATGCCGGTTTTTAGAAATTTCTTTAATTCAGCAGTATTGACATTTACATAAACACCGTCGGCCGTAATATTATTCGATTGAAATTTTGAGGGTAAGAATTGCAAGTACTTTATGGTCGGGTCTCGGAAATGAAAGGTTCACTTCTCCAGGCTTTCCTGGAAAATATTGGGCTCTGGCTGATTCATCCCTCGCGGTCAATTCTACCAGTAAAAAGTGAACTAAAAAGTTAAAAAATAAAAGATGAATCTTACTTTCCTCAATTACTTAAATATTGAACCGAATATTTAAAATATCTCCATCCTGAACAATATAGTTTTTCCCCTCTATAAATAATTTGCCTTTATCGCGGCATGCTGCTTCCGAGCCTAAAGTTATAAAATCTGCGTATTTCATTACTTCCGCTCTGATAAATCCTCTTTCAAGGTCACTGTGAATTACCCCGGCAGACTGTGGAGCTGTCATTCCTTTTTTAATCGTCCATGCCCTTATTTCTTTGGGGCCTGCGGTAAAAAACGTTTGTAAATTTAGCAAATGGTAAGCCGAACGTATTAGTTTATTTATTCCAGGTTCACTCAGTCCTGCATCCTTAAGAAATTCCTGCCTGTCGTTCAAATCCTCAAGTTGTGCAATTTCGGCCTCGGCCCCTGCAGCTATTATAAGAATTTCGGCATTCCTGTCTTTAAGAACCTTAATTGCCTTTTCGGAATAATGATTCCCTTTTACAGAAGAGGACTTGTCAACATTACAAACGTAAATAACTGGTTTGTCTGAGAGAAGAAAAAGGTCGGCCACATATTTTTTTTCTGTTTCCTGAAGTTGCAAAGTCCTTGCAGATTGGAAGGACTCAAAATGGCTTTTGTACACTTGAAGTATTTCCAAACCTTTTTTTGCATCTTTATCGCCAACTTTAGCAGCTTTCTCAAATTTGGCAATTTTTTTTTCTACAGATTCAAGGTCTTTAATCTGCAGTTCTAAATCAATTGTTTCCATATCCCTCACAGGGTCAATTGTTATGTCGCTGTGAGGAACAGTATCATCATCAAAACAGCGTAGTACATGAATAAGTGCATCGGTATTTCGAACATCAGACAAAAATCTGTTTCCCGAACCTTCCCCTCCACCTCTTGTCAGGCCTGGAATATCAACCATTTCTATAGTTGTATGAATTATTTTCTGAGCGGGTTGAAGTTTTTTGAGTTCATATAATCTGTCTTCAGGGACATTAATTACACCAATGTTGGCTTTTATTCCTCCTCTGGATGTTTGCGATCTCGAACCAGTTGTTCCGCAATTAAATAAAGTCGTTTTCCCTACATTTGTAAGACCGATAATTCCGCACCGTAATGCCATTGAAAGAATAATTATGATTAAAATATTAATGGCTGCAAAATTAGCGGATAATTCCATATTTCCTTTCGACTTTTTATTTCATTAGCGTTCTAATTTTCAGATTACCCCGTAAAATTTGTCCAATTATGTTATATTTTTCACATTTATAGCGGCAAAATACTTATTTTTACTGCAAAAAATTAGAAAATCACTATGAGTAAGGAAACAATAATTGATAAAGCGGCAGACAATATTAGAATACTTTCGGCCACAATGGTCGAAAAAGCAAAATCTGGTCACCCGGGCGGCGCAATGGGTGGAGCCGATTTTATTAATATTCTGTATTCCGAGTTTTTGAATTTTGATCCCAACGATCCGTCTTGGCCGCTACGCGATAGATTCTTTCTTGATCCCGGACACATGTCCCCTATGATTTATTCAGTTTTAACCCTTTGTGGATTATTTACCTTAGAAGAGATAAGTAATTTCAGGCAATGGGGAAGCCCAACACCTGGGCACCCCGAATTAGACTTGTCAAGAGGTGTTGAGAATACTTCCGGTCCTTTGGGGCAGGGACATACTATGGCTGTTGGTGCAGCCATAGCGGAAAAATTTCTTGCAGCCCGCTTTGGCGAATGGTTGTCGCATAAAATTTATACGTATATTTCGGATGGCGGTATTCAGGAAGAAATTTCCCAGGGTGCAGGCAGAATTGCCGGATATCTTGGATTGAGCAATCTGATTATGTTTTTTGATTCTAATGATATTCAGCTTTCTACTCCAACAAGTTCCGTTACGGTCGAAAACACTGCAAAAAAATATGAAGCATGGGGTTGGAGGGTAATCTCAATAAACGGTAATAATGCACAAGAAATTAGGGCTGCACTTATAGCCGCCGGTCTTGAAAAAGACAAACCAATTCTTATAATTGGAAAAACAATAATGGGGAAGGGGGCGGTTACAGCAAATGGTGAAAGTTTTGAAGGTAAAACGTCAACGCATGGTATGCCATTGAGCGAAGCCGGGGCTTCGTTCGATAATACTATACGCAGGCTGGGTGGTGACCCGCAAAATCCTTTTGTTGTTTTTCCCGATGTACAGGAGTATTATAGAAATATTTTGCAGGAAAAAACCAAAAGTGCCCATGCAAGAAAGCTAAAACAGATGGATTGGGAAAAACAAAACCCTGCTGCTGCCAAGAAATTGAAGTCTTATATGTTCGGGTTACTTCCTGAGATAGATTTCAGAAATATAGAAATGAAAGCCAATATTGCTACAAGAGCTGCCTCAGGCACTATTTTGTCACATTTTTCGGGACTAATAGAAAACATGATTGTATCCTCTGCCGATTTGGCTAACAGCGACAAAACGGATGGGTTTCTTAAAAACGTTCTCCCCTTGAAAAGGGGAGATTTTACAGGTGGGTTTTTGCATGCCGGCGTATCTGAATTAACTATGGCTGCGTTAATGAACGGAATGGCATTACACGGTGGGGTTATACCGGTTTGCGGTACATTTTTTGTGTTTTCAGATTATATGAAACCTGCAGTTAGGTTGGCAGCCTTAATGGAACTCCCGGTTAAATATATTTGGACACATGATGCTTTTAGGGTAGGAGAAGACGGCCCTACTCATCAGCCGGTGGAGCAGGAAGCACAAATACGCCTGCTTGAACAATTGCGAAATCACTCCGGCCGCCGTTCAATGCTTGTATTAAGACCTGCCGACACAGCTGAAACTCTTGTAGCCTGGCAAATGGCACTTGAAAATACACAAACACCTACGGCTCTTATACTTTCAAGGCAAAATATTAAGGATTTACCATCAAGCAATGGTTCAATTAGGTACAACGATGCCCAGGAGTGCCGGAAGGGTGCATACATAGTTAAAAATTGTGACGGTAAGCCAGAAATAATTTTACTTGGAAACGGTTCCGAGGTTGCAACCCTTGTTGATGCTGCACAATTAATCGTTCAACATAAGAATTTAAAAATAAGAATTGTTTCGGTCATTTCTGAGGGACTTTTCCGCGAACAGGAAATTCATTATCAAAAAAGTATTTTACCTGATGGCGTTCCAGTTTTTGGTCTTACTGCTGGACTTCCGGTTACGCTAATGGGATTAGTAGGGCCAGTAGGCAGAGTATTTGGCATGGAACATTTTGGTTATTCGGCTCCCGCAAAAATTTTGGATGAGAAATTTGGTTTTACTCCTGAAAATGTACAATCTTTGATTTTAAACTATCTGACCGAAATAAAAAATTAGTATTAAAGTATGTTGTATTCTCCATGCTAAAATTATTTTTAAGGTAATTGGAACTAATTTGTTGACAATTATAATTTAATAGCGTTTTTCCTTGAAATAAAAAAGGGTTTCGGAATATTCGAAAAATTATCAGATGCAAAACGGGAAAGAAATCTTTATAAAAAGAAAAAAACAAGCCTTCAGAGATTTTATATTAATTCTGGTTTTTGTATTACTTGTTATTGCCTTTTTAGCGTATTGGTTTATTATTAAAAATTAAGTTTTTTACAAATTTGGCAAACCCTGTGTTATTCAGGAGTTAAAGCCTGTTTTTCAATAATTGTTATTTTATCTCAGATTATCCAAAATAAAAAAGTGTAATTGAAATTGCTGATTTAGATTGTTTTAATCTCTTATTTTTCTATTGCGTAACATTAGCAATTATAAAAATTGAAAATATCTGAATCTGTTATAGAATAGGGGTTACAGAAGTTTTAGAATTCATTTTTTTGCTTTAATTGCGTAATTTGGGTTTGTTTTTATTGCCAAAAAAAGAGCCTAAGTATTCTTATCCAATACATAGGGCTTGGTGAAAAAGTTATAAACAATAGA
>BBPF01004914.1_pt1 | contig 21102 bp, 18 predicted proteins | sample 1343921 | NCBI WGS metagenome assembly BBPF01 (sample SAMD00019090, study PRJDB2971) | groundwater metagenome | isolation source: The Cedars highly-alkaline
TAACGCGCAAATTCAGTAGTCGGACTTTCTTTCACCATTTGATTTGGTGGCTTCTATTCTTAAAGGTTTTGAGTGGGAAATGGAAGCATTTCTTGATGAAATATTAAATGAATTTAAATTAGCCCAAATAATACACCCACAAAACTAACGGTAAACAAAAAATGCCGCCGCTGCAGCGAATTTCCTAAAAATCAGATTCATTATCTGAAATCCGGAAACTCGCCTCGCTCAAACAGCCCTGGATTTTTTAACGCCAATTTATTTGATTTTATTACTGGAATTTCCCTGAGCCGCAAATAATCTCCAAAAATAAAAAGCGTTCTATTAAAATTGAACCAGAAAATGTGGTTTTATATTTGCAATTACTAATTTTACGAGGGATTTCACTGGTTAAGGCAACGAGTTTCAAATTTCTTGATTTATTCAAATTGAGAGATAAATTGTGTGGCATCGAACTATTTCTCTAAACATAAATATGATTGTTTGCTATAAAAAAATCATATATTCTATTAAAGGTGAGAACAGAAGTATTATAGGTATTAATTCAACACCAGCCAGCTAAAATTTAATCTCTTAAAATTTTAATTAATTTTACACACCAAAATAAATTTAAAATTCATGAAGTATTTAAGTAAATTAATATTGAAGCTTGCCGGATGGAAAACTGAGGGGAAATTGCCAGCTTTAAAGAAATTTGTTGTTGTTGTTGCTCCTCATACATCAAATTGGGATTATGTAATAGGCCGCCTGTTTTATTTTTCCATGGGAATTAAAGCTAAAATAATGATCAAAAAGGAATTGTTTTTTTTTCCACTGGGGCTTATTTTAAAATCTATCGGAGGTATTCCTGTTGAAAGACTGCGTAAAACTGACATAGTTCAGAGAATGGCCCAGGAAATTATAAATAGCGATGAATACATTCTTACTATTACTCCTGAAGGCACCAGGTCAAAAGTAACAGAATGGAAAAAAGGATTCCATAAAATTGCCAGAAGCGCAGGAGTTCCAATATTACCCGGATATTTTGATTACAAAAGAAAAGTAGTTGGAATTGGCGAACCATTTTTTCTATCAGATGACGAAGATGCCGATATGAAAAAAATTAAAATGTTTTTCAAAGATGTTACGCCAAGGCATCCGCATAAATATTCTTTAGGTAAATTATAGAGCAATCCTTATAATTTGAAACCATATTTGCACATATCTGCTGTTCAGTCCAATTTAGTATGGGAAGATATTGATGCTAATTTAAACGCATTTGAAAGAAAAATAAATGCTATACATTCTAGCCCCGATCTGATTATTCTGCCTGAGATGTTCAGCACAGGTTTTTCTATGAACCCCGGGCCGCTTGCAGAAAATCCAGATGGTAAAACTACACGCTGGATGAAAGGTATGGCAGAAAAGAGTAATGCTGTTATTACCGGAACCTTAATAATTTTAGAAAAGGGTAGGTTTTTCAACAGGCTGTTATGGATGCAACCCGATGGTAATTGTTTCAGTTACGACAAAAAGCATCTTTTCAGTATAGTCGGCGAAAATAAAATATACACTGCAGGAAACAGTAAATTAATTGTTGGCCTGAAGGGTTGGAAGATTTGCCCATTGATTTGTTATGATCTTCGCTTTCCGGTTTGGTGCAGAAATAAATTTAAGGATGGTAATTATGAGTATGATTTATTGATTTTTGTAGCCAACTGGCCTCAAATTCGAAGTCATCCGTGGAAAACTTTACTTGCAGCAAGGGCTATGGAAAACCTATCCTTCGTTGCTGGTGTAAATCGGGTAGGAGAGGATGGGAATAAAATACCACACTCCGGCGATACGCAGGTCATTGATCCTACAGGAAAAGTTCTATGCCAAAATGAATCACCAGAGGAATTCACATGCCATGTTACTCTCGAAGCAGAAGCATTAAAAAAAATTAGAAGAAACTTTTCGGTTGGTCCCGACTGGGATCATTTTACAATTACCGTCAATTCTTAGGGATAATAAGTAATTACAGATTTTATTGCTTTTTTGAGCCGAATAAATGTTTGTACAAACTGGTTTCAAACTGTTTTTACATAAAAGGAAGATTTTTCGGAAATCATATTCCATTAAATAATTGGCTTTTCTAATAAACCGGAATTAATTATGACTTATGATTAACCATGAATATTCTGTAGTAACAATCCTTTATTATCCGGGCAAATCAGCTTGGTACTAACTAATTTTGCCCCAGTTTTCAAACTAAAAAATGATTTTGGCGGAATTTATATCCTAAAAGATTTCTGCGAAAGCAGGAATCTAAAACACCATTCTTTAGAATTTCTAATGCAAAATGTGGTCAAAATAATCTTTACACCCTTTCAATTACAAGGGCTATTCCTTGTCCTACACCAATACACATTGTGCATAGCGCAGTTTTTTGATTTGATTGCTCCAATTGATATAGTGAACTTGTAACGATTCTTGCGCCGCTCATACCTAGTGGATGTCCTATAGCTATTGCGCCTCCCCAGGGATTTACCCTTGGGTCATTATCCTCCAGGCCAAGCTCGCGGATACAGGCTAAAGCCTGTGCAGCAAAGGCCTCGTTAAGTTCAATAATGTCAATCTTATTAAGAGAAAGATTTAACCGCTTCAACAACATTTTTGTGGCGGGAACAGGCCCCATGCCCATAATACGCGGAAGTACACCGGTACTGGTCATTCCAAGTATTCTCGCCCTTGGAGTCAGTTTATACTTATTAACGGCGTTCCCCGAAGCAATAATTAACGCCGCAGCACCATCGTTAACCCCCGAAGCATTTCCCGCAGTAACAGTACCTGTTTTATGCAATATTGGTTTTAATGCAGTCAATTTTTCCAATGATGTGCGCCTGGGATGTTCATCGGTAGTGACTATAATAGGTTCGCCCTTTCGCTGTGCAATAACAACGGGAATAATTTCTCTGGCTAAAAAGTTCTTATTTTGAGCTTCAGATGCTTTTTCCTGGCTCCAGTTGGCAAATATATCCTGATCCTCACGACTAATCTTAAAATCTGCAGCGATGTTTTCGGCAGTTTCAATCATCGATTCCGTGCCAAATTGTTCATAAAGACGTTTGTTAATAAATCTCCAACCCATTGTTGTATCGTACATTTTCACCGATCGCGAAAATGCTTCACTGGCTTTGTCGATCACGAAAGGAGCGCGCGACATGCTTTCAACGCCTCCAGCAATTATCAGTTCAGCTTCGCCAGATTTAATTGCACGGGCTGCAATACCAATAGCATCAAGGCCTGAGCCACACAGCCTGTTAATGGTTGCCCCGGGTACTGTTTCCGACATACCTGCTAGCAGAAGCGCCATTCGGGCAATGTTCCGATTGTCCTCACCTGCCTGATTGGCGCATCCCATTAATACATCGTCAATTTCAAGCCAGTCAATACATGGATTTCGTTCCATAAGCGCTTTAAGGGGTACCGCAGCCAGATCATCAGGTCTTACTAAAGATAGACTGCCTCCATAACTGCCAACAGGTGTGCGCACAGCATCACAAATATAAGCTTCGCTCATAAATTATTATATGGTTTTCTGATGAATTTTTTCAAGCATGGGTTTAATAAATCTGAATCCATTGAGCATGGCTTCCGACAACCTGTCAACCTCTTTTTGAGTGATAGCTGTTGAAAACATACAGGCACAGGTATTAATAAGCATGATTTTTTCACTAAAATAAATAAAATCAAGCAATTCATCTATCAGGGATACTAACTCCTTGCTTTGGTATGCTTCACGGTAGGTTTTTGGGGGTGCAGCTGTAAAATGAAAACGAAACATAGAACCTGCCCCGGTTAATGAAACAGGAACACCGGCAATTTTAACCGCATCTTCAATTTGTCTGATGGCAATATTCGTCATGCTGTTCAGTTTTAATACAGCTTCTTTATCGAATAATTCCATGGCCACCCGGCCGGCAGTTGTGGTTATCGGATTAGCCGAAAATGTCCCGGAATGTGGAAAAAGCACTTTGCTTTCCCTTGGATCGAGTACTTTCATCACATCTGTACGACCTCCAAAAGCGCCAACGGGAAACCCTCCGCCAATAATCTTTCCTAAAGCGGTTAAATCGGGGCGTACGGAATATTTTTCCTGCGCTCCGCCATAATTGACCCGAAAGGTTACAACTTCATCAAATACCAGCAAAGCGCCGTTTTTACGTGTCCACTTATATAAAGCTTCAATAAATTCAGGAGTACCCTGAACCAATCCTACACGATGAGGGACAGGATCAATTATTATGCAGGCAATTTTTTCGGCATGCTTGTCGAGAATAGCTATTGTTTTTTCAATATCGTTGAACGGAAACACGATAACATCGTCGAGTACGCCCGTGGGAGTACCATGTGCAAGAGCTATGCTGTTTGGTTTTGTTATATCGCCCCAGTTCGAAGGGTTGGAAGTTTGGCTAACTTCTGCAAAATCGTAAGTGCCATGATAAGCTCCTTCGGCCTTCGCAATTTTAGGACGACCGGTATAGGCTCTCGAAGCTTTTATCGCCGACATAACGGCTTCGGTTCCGGAGTTGACAAAGCGAACCTTTTCAAATCCGCCAATCCGGTTGCAAAGCAATTCTGCAAATGCAACTTCAGCTTCAGTGGCCATTGTATAAGCCGTTCCTTTATGAAGTTGTTCGATTACTGCTTCAACTATGGGCGGATGTGCATGGCCGTGTATTAAGGACGCCATGTTGTTGGCAAAGTCAATTCGCTGAACACCGTCAATGTCGGTTACATAGCAACCAGAGGCATGGGCCGCATAAAAGGGGTGAGGCTTATGGTACACTGTATTTCGGCTAACGCCACCCGGAATTACATTACAGGCCTGCCGGTAAATTTCTTCGCTTGTACGTTTATTTTTGTCTGAATTAGCTGATTTGAATACCATGTAATTTAAAATTTTCCGTTAAGCAATGTTTATTGCAATAATTAGTATTGATGTAAGCCTTAAAGGGGTTCGTATTGATGCAGTTTGGCATCGGTATTTTCCATAAGGTATTTCATACTTACTCCCGGGGCAAATTCTTTAACATATAGACCTCTATTGGTAACATCTATAATTGCAAGGTTGGTGTAAATACGGTTAACAACCCCTTTACCTGTTAGCGGGTATGTACACTTCTTTACAATTTTTGAATCGCCGTTTTTGGTATTATGCTGACTGATTACATAAATTGTTTTTACTCCAGCTACAAGGTCCATGGCTCCTCCAACAGCAGGAATTGCATTTGGTTCGCCTGTTGACCAGTTAGCCAAATCGCCCTCTTCGGAAATCTGCAATGCACCCAGAACACAAATGTCAATATGTTTGCCTCGTATCATTGTGAAACTGTCGGCATGATGGAAGTAGCACGCACCCGGTATGGCGCTTACACATTTCTTGCCTGCATTAATTAATTCAGGGTCTTCTTTTTCCGGTTTGGGAACCGGCCCCATACCCAGCAAACCGTTTTCTGTATGGTATATCACCTCTCTGCCTTCCGGAACAAAACCTGCAACCAATTCAGGAATACCTATTCCAAGATTTACGTATGAACCATCGGGGATATCAAAAGCAACTTTTTGTGCCATTTCATTCATATCCCATCCAATTTTAGCTGTATTAGTTACCATGGGTACCTCCTGTTTTCTGCAACAAGTTTTGATTCATCTGCAGGATTACTAACGTGAACAACTCGCTTAACAAAAATTCCGGGTGTAACAACCACTTCAGGATCAATTTCACCGGCTTGCACAATTTCTCTTGCTTGTACTATTGTTATATTGCCGGCAGTACACATTATGGGACCAAAATTTCTAGCGGTTTTATTGTATGTCAGGTTACCATACCTGTCGGCAATTTTGCACTTTACCAGCGAAAAATCGGCTCTAATACCAAATTCCATCACATAGCTTTGCCCGTTAAACACCCGTACTTCTTTACCCTCGGCAAGCGGGGTATTTACTGAAGCTGGGGTATAAAAGGCTGGAATCCCGGCTCCGCCAGCCCTAATTCGCTCGGCAAGTGTACCTTGGGGAACCAGTTCAAGTTCAATTTCTCCTTTACTGAATAATTCGGGAAACACAGTTGAATTAGCGGTTCTGGGAAATGAACAAATCATTTTTTTTACCTGTTTATTAGCAATAAGCGCGGCAAGACCGACAAGCCCGCTTCCGGTATTATTGCTTACTATAGTCAGGTTCTTAGATCCTTTATCAATCAAAGCATGTATGAGTTCAATGGGGCTTCCGGCCTCTCCAAAACCACTTATCATAATAGTTGCACCATCAAAAATATCGTCAACTGCCTCCTTAATTGTTCCAACAACTTTATTAATCATCAGTTTAAAATTTTTGATCTATTTTTTTCTGCCAGATTCTATTATTTCGTTCAACTGATTTTCTATTTCAATGAGTTCATCCTCGAAAAAATGCTTATCTGAGCCATAGGGTTTAAGATTCGCAATGGTGTTTTCTTTTTCATCATAATGTGCCAGATAAACCCTGTCTAACCATTCCATATTACGTCCCTGGTTAAATTTAAGGGCAAAAAGTTTCTGCCCGTTTATTTCAAGAGTTCCAAGTATCGAAATTTTTCCGGCAGATGATGTCATTGTTATGTACCTTGAAGGACGGTTAATTGAGGCCAGGGAACGATATATTTTACTGAATACCTTGTTGATTTGAGTAAGAGGCTGGGTAAAATAATGGTGTTCGCCGGTGGGCCTTGCACAATATATTGAATGGAATCCGACTCCAACCATTGCAAACAGGTTTCCAAGGTCAATCCAGTTTTGACCCGAACGGTCAATATCCACCTCTCCGTTTTCTTTTTGAAACAGACTGATGTGGTTCATAATAGGACTTTGACTTTTCACATTTACTCCATGCGCTTTAAGCCTGCGTATGGCGGCTATTGTACCCGGATTCATAAGTTCGCGAGGTGTGGAGAAATGCGACATGAAGGCTAATTGAATACCATTATCATACAGTCTTTTAAAAAGTTTCAGCATTTTATCATAATCCCTGGTTATAATCATTTCCGGATTATAGGTTAGTATCCTTGTTCCAAGTCGTATTGTTTTTATGTGATTAAGTTCGGGGTCTTCAATTATGTCGGTAATATATTCTTCGAAGCGTTCAGCCTTCAGATAACCGGCATCACCGCCTGTAATGAGCACATCGGTAACTTCTTTGTGTAATTTAAGGTATTCATGAATTTGATGCACATTGGTTTGAATAAACATATCCTCGTCACCTCTAACCTGCGCATGGCGGAAACAGTAATTACAAAATGCGAAACAATTTTGAGTCTGAACATCAAAAATCAAATGACATTGCGGGTATTTATGCTGGCTGCCCTCAACTACTTCCAATGTTCCATCAGCCGCAATAAAAGTAGGCTTATTCAGTTTCTGTTTACCATCGTGTGGATTAGTTTCCTTAATGTAATCGGTTATTATTTGCTGTTTTTCGCTTTCATTTTTAGCCCTCATATAAGCTTTGGTAACATCAGCCCGCATCATGCCGGGTTGCGGAAATACCAATTGAAAAACCGAATCCTTTTCGAAATTCGACCAGTTTATTGTGTTCAAAACATGTTTTGTGGCCATAAAACGGTAAACTTTAATAAAAAGTTCTCTTTCTTCAATATGGCCAATTTTAATTCCATGGTCGACCAGAATTTGATTTATTTCCCTGAATCCTTCAAGACCCGAATAATTCTTTTTATCATTAAACAGAAATTCTGCATGCTCTCTGAGTCCTGAATGTTGAGGGTAATAAGATTGCAGGCGGCTAAGCAGCCCCAGGGGCAATAGATTTTCTTCAAGAATAAGTGCTTTGGTTTCATCGGAATAATGAAAGCGTTGCATTATTTCAGAAACTTCTTCTACTGTAAATCGCTTTGCCTTTGCAGATAATGTGTTGTTCATTTGAATATATTTTATTGTTATACAAGTATTTATTTTCAAAAATTCCAAATTGGCCTAACAAGCAAGGCAGATTTTGATTCCAAAATTAAATAATAATCCTTTAATAACCATTGTGTTTATAAACAGTTTAAACACATAGAATGGAAAATTGAAATCTCTAATGTCAGGCAAAAAATCTTCTCTTTGGTCAGGTCCTCAAGAAGCAGGAGCTTTTACTTTTTTCTACAGAAAAAAAGTATATAAAATATGGAACCTCTGCATTGAGCTTCCGGAAGCGGAAATAAACCCCTGGAATAAATTAATTAAGTGTCACATTGGGATTTGATTCATCCAAAAATGCAATTCCCCTGAGAATATCATATTTGGCTTGCAAAGGCAGATTTACATCATTTGGAAGTTTAAATGTCGGGTATTCCCTATATGGTTTTTGAGCCGAAGGGTTGTTTTTCTTATCAGATAAGTTAGGAAAGCGAAAGGGCAGGAAATCTAAAACAGATATGGCTGTTTTCCCTTCTACTGTTTTTTTAAAAAAAGGAATTGCTGCAGGTTGAGAAGCTTGTTATCGTCGGCTCTCCGTAAAATTTGCCTGTAATTTTTCAGGAACCTTCAGCCGATAATGGGAAGGAGCTCGTCGACCACTTGGCTGTCGCAAAAGGTTAAACATCGACTTTTACTTTGCAAAACCCTGTCACAGCCGGGAGAGTGGGAGCAACGAGAACCTTAACGGGTTGGTGAGGGGGTATATCCCGAAAAAATCGATTTTTCAACCATTACAGAGGGGTACGTGCAGTTTGTGTAAGATCAAAGATCAATTAAACAGCAGACCAAGAAAAAGATTTAACTTTGAGACACCAAATTATATGTTAAACCAAAAAGTTGCGTTTGCAACTTTAATTCACCATATTTTGACAAGATATTTTATAGAACTATCATTCAAAGGAACTAATTACCACGGGTGGCAGATACAGAAAAATGCTCCTTCGGTACAGGCAATTTTAAACAGCTCATTAGAAATTATTCTGAAGGAAAAAGTAATTACAACCGGTGCCGGGCGAACTGACACAGGTGTACATGCTAAATATTTTATCGCACATTTTAATTCCTGGCACGCTAACCTTCATCTCAAAAAGACTCTTGTTAATCAATTAAATAAAATTCTGCCCAGGGATATAGCTGTAACCATGATTATTAAAATGCCTGACAATGCCCATGCCAGATTTGATGCCATTTCGCGGACTTATCAATATTATGTTACTTGTTTGAAAAATCCTTTTCAATTAGATTATGCCTGGTACCTGAAAGCTAAACCCGACTTGTCACTAATGAACAAGGCGGCAGATATATTACTGAGCAAAAATGATTTTACCAGTTTCAGCAAATTACATTCCAATTCAAAAACAAATTTATGCAGACTAACAAAAGCAATTTGGGAAGAAAGAAATGATTTGATGGTTTTTACTATACAAGCCGACAGGTTCTTAAGAAATATGGTACGTGCAATAGTGGGTACTTTGGTTGATGCAGGTCGCGGCAAAACCAGTTTAGAAAAATACCATGCCATAATAGAAAGTAAAAACCGATCCAATGCTGGTCAATCAGTACCGGCGCATGGTTTGTTTTTGGTTGATATTGAGTATCCTGAACATTACGGATTAAAAAGGGATTTACAGGACTAGGGCTTTTGCTTTTTTTTGGGGATGAAGCGAAAATAAAAGCCGCTACGACTTGATGACTTATTTAAAGTAAAGAATATTTCCCGGTAAACAACGGTAAAATATTCCTTATTCCTAAGTTCGCAGGAATGATAAGGCGGGCAGCCTTAAACTTTAAAGGTACAAATTCTCGGAAAAGCTTTATTTTATTTGAAAACTAGGAGCGAAATTTGGGAGTCTGACTCATATAAACAAAAATTGCACAATTTTTTATACTGAATTTTCCCTCATAGCCTCCTAAAATATAAGGGCTAAAGCCCTCCAACAAGGTCAAAATTTGCTTAATTACCGACCTAATTCCCAGTACAACTCTTTCTTCTGACGACTATTGCCAGCTAACATTAAATAATGTTTGTGACAAAATTAAACGAGGTCGCATGCATCGGCAGGCATCCATTTTGATTCCATTCCTTCCCATTTTATATTGCAGCCAATCGGATTGGTAACCGGGACATTTACTGGTTTCCCTGCAAGGTGATCCATAAGGGCATTTTCAAGATCAAACATGGTTGACTTTGCTGCCTCTCGTGGATTATCAAGCGCCCTGCCGGTATATATGAGTTTACGCTCACTATCGAATACATAAAAATGAGGAGTTCTCAGTGCGCCGTATGCCGGTGCAATTTTTTGGCTTTCGTCGTACAGATAAACCCATGGAAATTTGTATTGTTCCATCCGCTTCACCATGTTTGGAAAGCTGTCTTCGGGGTAGGTGTTTTTACTGTTCGAATTAATTGCTACAAATTGTACTTCTTTATCCTTGAATTTCAGCGCAAGCAGCCTGGTTGACTCATCGCTGCCTATTACATAGGGACAGTGATTGCATGTAAAAAATATTACAAGAACAGGAACTTTATTAAAATCACTTAACTTGTAATTATTTCCGTTGGTGGCAGGCAGATTGAAATTCGGTGCTTTTTCGGATATGGATAATGTATATGCCATAAAAATTATTATTTAGATTATTTCTAAACAAAATTAATCATTTTAGTACAATAAAAAAAGGCATCAAAATAATGCCTTTAAAAAAATTACAAATTTGATTTTCAATGACCACAACCGCATCCGGGTGTAGGTTCACAACCTCCGCTATCGCAAGAACCATGATGTGCATGATGATGTCCATGTTCGTGAATATGGCCGTGCTGCAATTCAGTTTCACTTGCTTCCCTTATTTCCATAACTTCTCCTTTAAAGAACAGTACTTCACCAGCCAGGGGATGATTAAAATCCATTGTTACTGTCTCACCTTCAACACTAACAACTTTACCGTTTAACCTGTTACCTTCATTGTCCATCATAGGTATAGAATTGCCTATTTGCAATAAATTGCTTGCATCTTCACCATCACTATTGAAAATTGAAATAGGTAATTCTACAATAGCTTCATCAGAAATCATTCCGTAGGCTTCATCAGGCATTAATTTAAAACTAAAACTGTCGCCAACTTTCATCCCCGAAATTTTAGATTCAAATTCGGGTAAAAGGTTACCATGTCCAAAAAGAAAAACAAATGGACTACCACTATCAACATTTTCAGCAATTTTTCCATCTTCATTTTTTAGTCTTAGTTCGTATGTTAGTGATACAACTCTGTTATTTTCGATTACCATATAATAGATTTTAGTTTTTTAATAATAAATTATTTCTGGACGCGAAGAAACTTAGAATATTTTGTAAAAAAAAGTATTGCAAAATTAAATTTGATTAAATAACTGCCAGATGCTTACTAACAAAATGATATAATGCATGAATTTTCAAAAAATCAGATTAATTGACTGAAACCGGAAACTTGCTTGGCATGAACAGTCCAATTTTTTTAACGCCAAATTATCTGATTTTTTTAACTGAAATTCCCTGTTGCAAAATTCAAATTCTCCGAAAATTTTAAATTATTACGAACATCGGTGACGAAATTCAGTAATACCGGCCTGTTTATCCCTGGGGAAGTAAGATTTGTAATTACTTAATACCCTTTCGGTTTCCATGTAATTTGAGATTACAGATTTGATTGGAAGGCTTACAATGATTTGAACATCAGTATAATTTGGTTTAAAAATCAAATTCATCGTTAAAGATTATTTCTTACTCTAAAAAACTATCCCGAATCGAATAAATGGATTATCGTAAGGCAGCCGCCCGGAATCGTTAAAATTGTAACCTGACAATATAAATAATTGTGTACGTTTCCCGGCAGCTTGTTTAATTCCAGCACCTAAAATGTACCCCGGCTTCCAAAATCGATTTCCTTCTGCAATTCTATCTATGTCAAAATCCTGTGAAGGCATACTCAAAACCTCAAATTCTCCCCGAAGAAAAAGAGCACCAACCATCCTGAATGGCAGTACCCTGTCAAGGTCGGGAATTACTACAAAATCGGTGAATATGTTACCACCATAAATATGGCTTGTAAAATTAAAATCCATGCGTTTATCACGGAAATAAATGTAACGGATCCCTATCCCGGCAGACCACGCCGGTGAAAAATAGTAACCAATTACGGGTGCTGCCTCATACCTTACTACAGAACCTAACTGAAAACCCAATGATGCCCCGTAAAAAATTCTGTTAAAAAACCATTTTTCTTCGGGCTTACCAAATTCTGACGCCCTGGCAGAAGTACTAAACAGAACAGCCGCAAGAAATAATAAAATGAATTTAGAAATTTTCATTATTTTAATTTTAAGATTCCAAATTTAAAATATATCTGTTACAATTAGAATGCAAAAATGTTTGTAAATTTAAAGTTTAACTACTATTCAATGAATATTATTGTTACAGGCGCAGGACGAGGTATAGGTTATCAGTTGGTATTTGAGTTTTGCAAAAACAAGAAAAATACCGTGTTGGCTGTTTCGCGAAACAGGGGAAATCTTGAAAAGCTGCTTCAGGAAAAAAATTATAAAGGTTTACCCGGTACGTTAATTATACTTGACTATGATATAACGGCGATTGCAAATGACGGAGGTAATTTCTATACAATAGTAGATGAACATTTTAAACATTTACACTTGCTAATAAACAACGCCGGAATTCTTATTAAAAGGAACTTTTTTGAAACAGGCATACAGGAAGCAAAAAAATTATTTGATGTTAATTTTTTTTCTGCTGCAGCTATAATACAAACATTAAGGCCTTTAATTGGCGGCAAAGAATATACACACATAATAAACATTTCGAGTATGGGCGGCTACCAGGGAAGCGTAAAATTTCCGGGTCTTTCATTTTACAGTGCAAGTAAGGCGGCCCTCTCCTGTATTACTGAATGCCTTGCCGAAGAACTTAAACCGGATAATATTATTGTGAATTGTCTGGCGCTTGGGTCTGTGCAAACCGAAATGCTTAACAAGGCCTTTCCCGGCTATGAGGCGCCGATTACTGCCGATGAAATGGCCAGATGGATTGCAGACTTTGCTAAAAACGGACACAATATTTTTAATGGAAAAGTGCTGCCAATTTCGGTAAGTACACCTTAATTGTTATTTGTACACTTTGCAAACTACTTTCCCTGAAAGTGCATTCAAACCATTTATTGATAAGGCTTTCATTTCGTCTTCGCCGGGATAAACCACTACAGGGGCAATAAATTCGACCATTTTTTTTATATAGTCAACAAGCATTGGGTTATGTGCTATACCTCCTGTAAGTAAAATTGCATCTACCTGTCCGAGTAAAACAGTTGCCATTGAGCCGATTTCCTTAGCAATCTGATACGACATTGCATCCTGAATAAGAATGGCCTCCTTGTCACCAGCTTTAGCCCGAAGTTCAATCTCATAGGCATTATTTGTACCAAAGTAAGCTACCATTCCGCCACTTCCTGTAATCATTTTCTTTACCTCTTCGAGAGTATATTCACCGCTGAAGCATAGCCTTGCCAGGCATCCTACAGGAAGTGTACCGCTACGTTCAGGCGAAAAAGGACCTTCCCCGTCAAGGGCATTGTTTACATCTATAACTTTCCCTTTTCTGTGCGCACCAACAGATATTCCACCGCCCAAATGTGCAACAATAAAGTTTAAATCTTCATATGCAGAGTCAATTGATTCTGCATGGGATCGTGCGATAGCTTTCTGGTTAAGTGCATGAAAAATTGAAAGTCTTTTGAATTTAGGATGACCTGATATACGTGCAACATCCTGCAATTCATCAACAACCACAGGATCTGCAATAAATGCACGGCAATTGGAAATTCCGCCCGCTATGTCACTTGCTATTAATCCTCCAAGATTACTGGCATGTTCGCCCATTACACCCATTTTTAAATCTTCGATCATGCGGTAGTTCACTTCGTAAACTCCAGATTCAATTGGTTTTACTAACCCTCCAATGCCAACAACTGCATGGAGTCGATCAACGTCAATTTCGGCATTCAACAGTTCCTGCAAAACAATTTTTTTTCGGAACCCGTATTGATCGGCTATCTTTTTGAAGCCCTTTAATTCGTCAGCAGAGTGCTTAATATATTTTACCAGAACGGGCTTTTCGCCAACATATACGGCAATTTTGGTAGATGTTGAGCCGGGGTTTATAGACAGGATTCTGAATTGATTCATAATTCAAATTGATTTTTAAAACATAAGACTGCAAAAAGCAAATAAATATACCCTAAAAATTTTCACCCCTACATTACGCGAAATAACACTTTTAACTCTTGTTGATGATCTTTTGTTTTATCTATTTTAGCATAAGGGGCAAACTGTCGCCAAACTTTCCGGATTAAAAAATTTTAAATTTCATTTTAATGACATAAAACCTATTAGCTTTACTTTTAATACAGTTAAAGTATTGTGAACTGCTCCATTTCGGGGGGCATTTCCTGTTAAAGTTGAGCTTTTATTTTGCCAACAGGGCAGCGAGGGCAATAGAATACAATTTGGTTTGCACGCTGTCGCCTCTTGAAGAAAGTATTACCGGCACCCTTGCCCCTACGACTATGGCACCCTGTTCTCCTTTGCAAAGCTTGGTGTTAACTTTATAAAAAACATTTCCCGACTCTATATTGGGGAAAAGAATACAATCGGCATCACCTGCAACCTGATTTTTAACACCTTTAATTTCTGCCGATTCCTTGTCAATTGCGACATCAAGGGCAAGTGGTCCCTCAATTATTCCGCCTTTGATTTGTCCCCTTTCAGCCATTTTTGAAATAATTGAAGCATCAACACAGGCAGGCATGCCGGGCAATACCTGTTCGGAAGCCGCCAGTAATGCAACTTTAGGCTTTTCTATTCCAAGAGACTGCGCCACCTTAATAAGGTAATTTACAATAGCGATTTTTTGCTTTAAATCAGGAAGTGGTATAATAGCAACATCACCAACAATTAATAATTTATGATAATTAGGGTTCTCTAATACGGAAACATGGCTTAGAATTGATCCCTGATCCATGAGGCCATTTTCTTTATTTAATATGGCTTTCATATATTTGTCGGTACTCAAATTACCCTTCATTAAAAGGTTTCCCTCACCCGAATTTATTATCTCAACCGACCTTACTGCCGATTCGTAATCGGATGTACTGTGAACAACAGTAAATTTATTAAAATCAATACCCTCATCGGCACAAACTTTTTCCATTAATTTTTTATCACCAACCAGTGTGGCTTCAACCAATCCATAATTTATTGCATCGTTTACCGCCGAAATTGTGTGTTGGTCGACGGCCCAGGCACCTACAAGTCTTTTTTTACTCGAATTTTTCAACTTGTTGAACATCTGTTGAAGTTGTGTAATAGCCATAAAATATTTATTTTATAAATAAGCCAGATGGTTTTAGATCCCCATCTGGCTTTAAATTTTGTTAATTAAATATGAGTAATAACATAATTTCCTGCATATAAAAGCAGTTTTATTTTATTGCTGATACAATTCTTTCTGTGTCTTCTGCAATCACAAATTCTTCATTGGTTGGAACGACAATAATTTTACCCTGCGAATTGTCGGTGCTAATTACAGCCATTCTGGATCGAAGTCCTTTATTCTTATTCTGGTCGAGTTCAAGGCCAAGAAAACCTAAATCTTTGCTCACGCCTTCACGGGTTGTATCGGCATTTTCGCCAATTCCACCTGTAAAAATAAGCAGGTCAATTCCTCCCATAGCAGCCGCATAGGCGCCAATGTATTTGGTGACCCTGTAATCGTACATTTTTAGTCCCATAATAGCTCTGGTGTTGCCTTTTTCAGCCTCCAGTTCTATTTCCCGCATATCGCTCGAAATTCCGGTAACACCAAGCATACCGGCCTGTTTGTTTATGAGAATATTTACCGAATTCAGACCAATTTCTTCCTTATCCATAAGAAAAGTTAAAACCCCGAGGTCAAGGTCGCCGGTTCTGGTTCCCATTATTAGCCCTTCAACCGGTGTAAATCCCATTGAAGTATCGACCGATTTGCCATGTTTTATAGCTGCAACAGAAGCACCGTTACCCAAATGACATGTTACGATTTTTAGTTCTTCAATATTAAGTTTCAGAAATTCACAGGCCTTTTTTGCAACAAACCTGTGGCTTGTGCCATGAAAACCATACCTGCGAATGCCGTATTTTGTATATAGTGAGTAGGGAATACCATACATATAGGCGTAATCGGGCATGGTCTGATGAAAGGATGTGTCGAACACCGCCACCTGAGGTACTTTGGGCAATAAGGCTTGCATGGCAAAAATGCCAGCAAGGTTTGCAGGATTATGCAAAGGTGCAAGTTCAATACATTTATCAATTTCATTGAATACGTTTTCATCAATAAAAGCACTGTCGCTGAATTTTTCTCCACCATGCGCAACCCTGTGGCCTATAGCATTTATTTCATCGAGATTACTAACGCAGCCGTGTTTTTCGCTGATTAATACTCCCAGCAAATATTCAATGCCACTCCGGTGATCAAGAATTTCACCTTCGAGCATCACTTTGTCACCATTTTGTTTCTCAAATTTTATGAAAGACCCTTTAAGTCCGATTTTTTCCACAATTCCCTTCGCCAAAAGTTTTTTATCGGTCATATTAAAAAACTGATACTTAATCGAAGAACTACCGCAGTTTAGAACCAATATTTTCATTTATTGCTATTTTGATAATGTATTGTAATTGTAGTTTGATAAGTTTAAAATAATTTTGCTAATGAAAAAAATGTCACTCTTTCAGTCTTTTACCATTTTGATCATAAACATAAAAACCCTTAAGTGTTTTTCTGCCTAATTGATTTGCCCTAACCATTCGTTTCAGAATTGGAGGGGCCTTGTATTTTGGTTCACCAAACTCACTATATAAATTTTCCATCCAGCGAAGCACTTTATCGAGTCCTATTTTATCGGCCATCTGAAAGGGCCCTAATTTGGAACCAAAACCTGATGCCATTGTTAAATCAATATCTTCTTTTTTAGCCACTCCTTCAACAAGAATCTGACAGGCCTCGTTAAGAAGTACTACAAAAAGACGTACGCTTATTAAACCAGGAGATTCCTCAACCGGAATTACAATTTTACTTAATAGTTTCCCGAATTTCAGCACTTTTTCATAAGCCTCATCCGAGGTGTTTAAACCGCGTACTACCTCAAGAATGCGGGCATCTGGTGCTGTAGTTGAAAAATGCAGGCTTACACATCTTTCATTGTGTTCGAGTTCCGCAGATAATTCTGTTATAACAATAGTAGTGGAATTAGTAGCTATAATAGTTTCGGGTTTTACGTTTTTTTCAATTTCTTTAAAAACTTTTTTACGCAATGCAATTGAATTCTCTCTGGTTTTCGACAGTATAGCCTCAATTACTAGGTCACAATCCCGCAAATCGGCATAATTCATTGAACCTTTTATTCTGGATAGAATACTTCTTTTTTCACCCGATGTCATTCCCCACCTATCGATCATTCTGTCCAGTTCCTTGCTCATTTCGTCCATGGCGTATTTGATCGCTTGTTCCGATACCTCAATAAACACCACTTCTATACCTCTGCAACTTATAACACGCGCAATTGCCTGCCCCACAGTGCCGCAACCCACTACGCCTACTTTTGAAAAAAGTGTTTTGGGTTTGTCCTTTTTGCTCAGCCCATAATTTTCTAAAGGTTCAATAATTAATTCAGCCATTTTAAATTTTTATATTTATTTAATTTACAATCCTGCAGCCTGGTTGGCAGTAATAGCAACCAGATTTACTATATCACTTACCGAACAACCCCTTGACAAGTCATTGATTGGAGCTGCCATTCCTTGAAGAATTGGTCCAACTGCTTCGGCATGAGCCATGCGCTGAACGAGTTTGTAAGCAATATTACCCGATTCAAGAGTAGGAAAAACCAAAACATTCGCTTTTCCGGCTATTTCGCTACCTGGTGCTTTGCTTTTTCCAATTGATTCAACTATTGCAGCATCGGCCTGTAATTCGCCATCTATTTTCAGGTCGGGAGCCATTTCTTTTGCAATCCGGGTTGCATTTACAACTTTGTCAACCATTTCGTGTTTGGCACTTCCTTTGGTCGAGAAGCTCAGCATGGCAATACGCGGCTCTATTCCGGCTATCGCCCTGGCAGTTCTTCCTGTAGCTACTGCTATCTCGGCAAGTTCCCTTTCTGTAGGATTTGGATGTACGGCACAGTCTGCAAATATTATCAATCCATCTTCGCCAAACTCCCTGTCCTTTAAAATCATTAAAAATGCTCCTGAAACAACACTTATACCCGACATAGTTTTTACATATTGAAAGGCGGGTCTGAGAACATCGCCTGTGGCATTCATGGCGCCAGCAACTTCACCATCGGCATCGCCAGCCTTGATCATAATTGTAGCAAAAACAAGTGGATTGTTAAGCTGATTTAAGGCTTCATCCATGGTTAACCCTTTGTCTTTTCGTATTTCAACCATTAGTCTGGCGTATTTTTCCCTTCCGGGAAATTCCTTAGGGTCAATTATCTCAGCATGCCCAATGTTTTTTAAATTGTATTCACCGGCAAGTTTAAAAATTTGCTCCCTGTTTCCAAGTAATACAACCCTTGCAAGTTTTTCTTCAATAATAATATCGGCAGCCTTCAAAGTTCTTTCTTCAGTTCCTTCCGGAAGAACTATTTTCTTCTGACTCCTTTTTGCTTTTTCTTTAATGGCGTTTATCAAATTCATTGTATATCAGTTATTTAATTTGTTTTTTTTAATCTTCAAAGGTAAGTAAAATTGTATATATTTTAAATTTATTGATATGATATTAATCAGCATTTACGCTTGTTATGTAGCATAAAATTCATGTAAGTAAGATTCTATATGCAAAAAACTGTTAATTTTATACAAATCGTTTTTGACAGTCCAAATTTTCTTACTTTGATTAATTGCTCTATTTCGCGAGGCTTCTTCTTTTTGCCCACAGCTCCAAAAAGAAACAAAAAAGGCCGTCGGAGCATTGAATTTCCTAAAAAACAGATTAATTTATCAAAATCAGGAAACTCGCTTCGCTCAAACAACCCGGATTTTTTAACGCCAATTTATCTGATTTTAAACCCAAACCCTAATTCTTTTAGGTAATAGATATTTTTATTTTCTCAAGAAGTGTTTTGGTTGATTTGTTAATTTCGGCTATTACGAAATCATTGGGGCTAAACTTTATTTTGGTAATTGATTTAAGATGCTCGATAGTGTCATTTATGGAATATTTATGATTGAGTTTTTGTTTTTTGTTTAATGGGGTGGTTTTTAAAATGACATATAGCTTGTAAATAATTTGCATGCTAAGGTGATTAATAAACATCCATCCGTTCAGGGACTCCTCTCGTTGCATATTTGAAGATGAAGCGTCCAATGTGTTTTTCAAGTGGTCAAAAAACTGTTCTATTTCTCCCCTGTTTTTATATTCATAGTAAAGTTCTTGTGGGGAAAGTTCCGTGTTATGCATAATGGTAAGTGAGCCCATGGTTCTTACCCTTTCGTTGAATTTTGATTTGGAATAACTTTCGGGTACAGATTGTATCCTTTTTAAATAGTCTGTTTTTTCTTGCTCTTTGAGTTTGCCGTCCAAAAACAGATTGATGTTCCTGTTGTTGTCTTTTACCGTATCTGCATAGAAAATAAACCGCTTGGCAAAGTCAAAGTAGTTATCTGTCTGTTCAATATTGTCCAATGATGAATACGGAATAAGCCGGTTATCCCGTTTTAAGGGAATGATAAATTGCATGTTCAAACCTTCAAGTTCCGCCACATTTGACTCCGAAAAGAAACCTTTATCGGCAATGTAAATACATTGCTCCATTCCGCTTATCTTAATGGTATTTTGCATAGCCGATATTTCCCTTATATTACCCGGAAGCAATTTGTAATATAAGGGCTTTAAAGAGTTTGCGTCATATAAATATAATAAGACGAATTGGGATTGGAAATTCATGTCCGAATTGTATCCTTTTTGTGCAAGCGCAATATGGTTGGACTGCAGAACCACATCGGTCGCATCCATTAAAACAGTTTTTCTGTTGCTATCCTTAGGTTTCATGAATTCGTGGATTGAACTTTGTGCTGAACCCAGTTCAAAAAGTAAATCGCTTATTTTTTGATCGTGCATCTTTTCTTTCCATTCCAATAGGTTTGGCAGGTCTGATTGCTCCAGATAAAAAGGAATGTTCTTCAAAGGGGATTTGTACGCTATCCTGCAAAATGCCATAAGAATAATAAATTGCCATAATTCCCGAAAATGCTTTTTCAAATCATCTAATGTACCATCGCTCTTTAAAGTGTCTAACAACCACTTTGAAAGCCCATACTCATAAATGAAAATTTCTTTGTTGAGATAGGATTTTTCACTTCTTGCCCTAAGTTCCTTTTTTTCGGAGGGCATAAAACCATTTTCCCGGGTAATACTCCCAAGAATCCCAAGCGATACTTTCCTTGAACGTTTAATCGATTTGTCGTAAACGGACTTAACGCTATAAAGATAATACCGACCGTTAATAAGTTTTAGTTCTGTACCTGATTTTTTGTGCTGTAAAGCCCATTCTGGATGCTGCATATTATTTTTCATAAATTACCTATTTAGGTGATTTAAAATAATAATAATAAAACCAAATAATCAAGTCTTTATTCGGTTTTTTTCAACTATTACCTATTTTTTAGTCAGGGTTTGGAATTAATTAACGGAAATTCACTGAGACGGAAATAACCCTCAATAACTGGAGTTTTATTAACATTGGTTTTATTGCAAACTTCATGATTTTATTAAAATTTATACGGACTGTAGTGAATTATTATTCAATGAGATGATTAACCAAAATTATAATTCGCATAAATCCAAAATTGTTATGGTATCATTCAAATCAAATGCTTTTTGGGATAAAAACCGGAAATTTTAAGTTATTAACAAATGTTTATAACTTCTGTTGAAAATCTGTGTAAAACGAAAAAATGGAAATTTATTTATTGCTTTACAACTTATACTTGTTTCATCAGGGGAAGGATAAGAAATTTGCATCCGAAAAGGGTTTT
>BBPF01002171.1_pt1 | contig 20801 bp, 20 predicted proteins | sample 1343921 | NCBI WGS metagenome assembly BBPF01 (sample SAMD00019090, study PRJDB2971) | groundwater metagenome | isolation source: The Cedars highly-alkaline
TTGGTCTTGGTGCCCCTTGGCAGGTTACAGCGCCTGAAATTCTCACCTGAGAAACGGGGGAAGTCTTTCTGAAGCGTTGGTACTTCTCTCGCCACTCACTGCCGACTACAACCGGTGACCTGGGCAGCCAAAACCATTAGCAGGCACTGGGATGGAATTTTGAACTGGTTCGACAGCAAAGCTCACCACCGGATTTCTTGAGGGCATAAACCCTTCCCAGGCCGCTAAATCAAGAACCGGAGGATACCGAACTAATCGGAGCTTTATCAACATGGCTTACCTCATTGCAGGTTCGCTTGATTTTTTCTTACCCACGTAAAACAGCGAAGAACCAAAAAACCTGTAGTTATTGCCATTTTGCCCTTAAGCACCGTAGCTGGAAAGTACGCCTGCTATGAGACCCCAGGCTACGAAGCCTACTATCAGGGCCATGAACAATATTAAAAATGGCTCCATTAATGCGGTCATCATCTTTATTCTAGCATTTAGCAAATCATTAAACATATCCGTTAATGTTTGCAGGGCATTATCTACCGCTCCAGTTTCCTCTCCTACCTTGATCATACTATTGACCATAGGTAGAAAAAGATCTTCTTCCTTTTTTATTAGCTCTGACAGGTTTTCTCCTCCCAGCACACCTTCCGCCAGATTGTTGATTGCTCTTCTTACTAACTCATTCCCTACAACCTCACTGGTACTCCTTAAGGCTTGCACAATGGATACCCCGCTTTCCAAGAGTATGGACAGAGTTCTGGTAAAGTTAATAATAGCTGCATATTGAAATATAAGTCCTATTACAGGGATTTTCATCTTATACTTATCGATATAATATTTTCCCTCTTTTGATTTTAAACTTATTAAAATTCCTAAGCTTAGAGTAACAATAAAAATCAGCATTTTTTGATAATGACTTTGTAAGAAATCTGCAAAATCTAAAATCAGCTGAGTATTCCAGGGAATATTCCCTCCTGCCATCTCAATAAAAGGGATTAGTTGCGGTATAACATAAAAGGCTAAAAACAACACGACTCCAACGGTCATTACCAGTACGATGATTGGATAGATCACACTGCTGACAATTTGTTTTTTCAGTTCGGATTTTTTTTCAAGATATAAAGCAACCTGTTTTAGTGACTCATCTATCAGACCTGTTTCCTCTCCTGTTTTAATAATGCTGGTCACCATCTTATTAAATATTTTAGGAAATTCAGCCATTGCCTGACTTAAGGCTACTCCACTCTCTATATTATTAATCATTTTATTAAGGACTTGTTTCAGCTTCTTCTTTTGAGTCTGCTTTTCGAGAATTTTGAGTGCAGGTACAACGGATATCCCTGACAGGATCAGGGTAGCCAGCTGTCTTAATATGAGTATTTTGTCTGCGGCTTTAATAAAGCCGAAGGTTCTGCCAGCAGGTGGCGGGTCTTTTTTATTTTCATCTTTTAATATTAAGCTGTTATCCTCCTCCTTCTTCAAGGAGGTTATTGTAAAACCCTTCTCCTTTAGTGAAGCTGCCGCCCTTGTCATACTATCCGCTATTATGATTCCAGAAATATTTTTAAGGTTTATATCTAAAACGCTATACTTAAACCTGGCCATCCTTTCACCTACCATTCCGTAGTTGCTTTTAAAATTTCTGTTACAGAGGTTAAACCCTCTTTAAGCTTTCTGATGCCGTCATCATGAAGGGTCTTCATGCCATTTTCTATTGCTATGCTTCTTAATGTATGGGAGTCCATTTTATTGTCAATTTTCCCCCGAATCTTTTTATCTAAAACAAAGAGTTCAAAGATGCCTGTTCTTCCTTTATATCCACTCTCATTGCAGTAGCTGCACCCTACCGGCCTGCAAAAAAACACTTCTTCTTCCTCAAGCCCCAGAGAGGATAACTCCCAGCTTTCTGCTTGATACTTTTCTTTACATTTTGGACATAAAACTCTAACTAAACGCTGGGCTAAGACAGCACGAATAGCTGTGTAAATTAAGAAGGGCTGACAACCCATATCTATGAGGCGCCCAAAAGCACTGGTTGCATCATTGGTATGGAGGGTGGACAACACAAGGTGCCCCGTTAATGCTGCCTCCAAAGCCAAGCTTGCCGTTTCACCATCTCTTACCTCGCCTACCATGATAATATTAGGGTCCTGTCGTAATATGGCCCTCAATGCTTTGCCAAATGTGTATTTATTTACATTGTCTGCCTGTGATTGATTAATTCCGCTCATCTCCACCTCTAAGGGATTTTCTACGGTAGTAATATTTACTTCGTCGGATCTCAGAAATTTGAGGGCAGCATACAAGGTAATGGTCTTTCCGCTCCCCGTTGGCCCTGTTACGAAAATAATACCGTGAGGAAGCTTTAATATCGAATGGAAGACTTGTAAGTTTTCTTTACCCATTCCAAGATCCTCTAAGGTTAGCACATTTTCTTCCGTAGGCAAAACTCGGATAACAATCTTTTCTCCTCTGGAGCAGGGAAGAGATGCGACTCTCAGATTAACAGCTATTTTGTTTTTTTCGTCTGCTTTTTCAAATTTAAATCCTCCGTCCTGAGGAATTCTTTTATCGGCTATATTCATATTTGACAAAACCTTGATTCTTAAAATTACAGAGGAAGCAGCTTCCATAGGCAGTTTCTCAAAGACCTTCAACACACCATCTATACGAAATCTGATCCTTATGCCTTCCAGCTCAGGCTCTATGTGTATATCCGATGCACCTGAAAATATAGCCCTTTGCAGCATATTCTCCACAATTTCTATGGCTTTAGGCGAGCTGCCTGGGGGATTTCTTATTTCCTGGTCAACGCCTTCATCCTTAAATTCCTCCGGATATGCTTTTTTTAAGAGGTATTGATTATCTATTTTAGACATGAGCAAGGGTTGAATGGTTATCTTTAATATTCTTCTTAGGTTGTCCATTACTATATCCGATAAAGGCTCATAAAAGGCAATATAAATATCATCTTGCTCCATAAGCTTAACAGGTGTAAATCTATGTTTAAGAGCAATTTTTTTCGAAATTTTTTGTACAAGCTCGGGTATGAGGGTCACCTCTTGAAATGATGCCTTCTTTACACCTAAAAATTCTCCTAATAAATCCTGAAGCTGTGTTTCATTAATATATCCATTCTCAATCAATGCTTCACCCAGTATAATGTCCGAATAATTTTTCATTCGAAGGACTTCCGTAAAATCTTCAACATTAATAATTTCCTTTGAAAGTAAAAATTGTCCAAATTTTTTTTTCATCGCTTACCTGCTTCTAAATTATTATTTTGGTCTTCGAATGTTCAATCTTTCCTCCATAGCAGAAGTACTTTTGGCTGCCTTGATGGCTGTAGGAATGTCGATTAAGCCTGCCTTTACCAACGCGGCAAGACTTTTCTCCATGGTCTGCATGCCGATACAGCATCCCATTTCAATAGCCATATACATATGGTCCTGCTTACCCAGTCTGATCAGATTTGCTATGGCAGGTGTTGCCTTCATAATCTCCGACGCAAGAACCAGATCTTTTGAGCTCTTCCTTGGAAGCAGCTGTTGAGATATTACAGCTTTTAGGGATACGGAAAGCTGTTGTCTTATCTGCTGCTGTTCTTCAGGACAAAAAACACCAACCATCCTGTTTATAGAAGAGACCGCATCTCTGGAGTGAAGGGTGGCAAATACCAGATGTCCCGTTTCTGCTGCCATGATGGCAGTTCTTATGGTATCCAAGTCTCTCATCTCCCCTACAAGGATAATATCCGGATCTGCTCTTAAGGCCGCCCTTAAGGCATCTGGAAAAGAAGGAACATCTGTATATAATTCTCTTTGGTTAATAATACACTTTTGGTTGACATGAACATATTCTATAGGATCTTCAATGGTAATAATGTTTTTGTAGTAGGTTGAGTTAATCCTATCAATAACCGCTGCCAGAGTGGTTGATTTACCGCTGCCTGTAGAGCCTGTTACCAAAACCAAACCAGCCCTCAGGTCACATACCTCCCGGACGGATTCAGGAAGCCCTAAAGTTTTTAAATCCAGCTTTTCCTCAGAGAGTCTACGAAATACAGCAGTAATATTTCCCTTTTGATAATAAGCATGAACCCTGTATCTTCCCACATGGGCAAAACTCAGAGCTAAGTCAACGGAAAGCTGGTTTGACAGGGTTTCTTTTTTTTTCTTTGTTAAAATGGAGAACATTAGTTCCTTTATTTCTTCTCCCATCATCCTTTCCTCTTCTATTGGTACAAGCTCTCCGTGAGATCTTATTACAGGAGGCATATTGGCTGTCAAGTGAAGATCTGTAGCATTTTTATTTTTTGTCTCTAGTAATAATTCTTCAATAGACCATTTTTTTTCTCTCAAGCTGAAACTACCTCCTGATTGTTTTGTTTTTATATTAATACGATCATGACCACATAATAAGTATTTGCTTTATCATCATAGCTTATCTCTATATTGGCAATCTGAACCAGATAGTCCATTTCCTCTATGTCATCTATGAGCAGGATTATATTATTAAAATCTCCCGAAAAGCGAAGATGATAGGTTTCCCATGGAATCCCATTCTCTGCTTGAACTTGCTCAGAAGGCTCATTATGCTTGACTTCTTCTTTTAGTTCAATAGTAGCGACTTTTAACCCGTTTTTAAGCACAAGATAGTTTAGCCCAACAAGGGCGTCTGTTACTTTTTCAGGAGATTGGGCTTTTTGCTTGATTAAAATTTCCTCCAATAACAGATTAGCTTCCTCGATTTCTTTTTTTAATTCACTGACTCTGTTTTCTATTTCTTCCGTTTCAGGCCTTGCTCCCAGTCCTGCTACCTCTTGGGTAAGGACTGCCAGTGTTTCCCTTGCCGCTGTAAATTCTGCTGCAAAAGGATCATAAATTTTACTAAAATATAGATGTAAACTAATTACTATAACAATGGCCATCAACCCATATTTTTCAATTTTTGTCAGTTTCCTTTTCAATTTAGTCTTCCGCCTTTTCTATCTTTCAATTTTAGAGTTTGTTAATTCTTGACGATGCTCATTTCAAAGGTATAGGTTTCACTATCTCCTAAGAATTCATCCTGGGTAGTTTCTTTGGTCACCTTTTTAATTTTTAAATAATCACACCATGCTGCATTCTGCATGCCTAAAATAAATAGATTCATAGAAGTAATATTTCGACTGGTGCCTGAAATATTGAAGGTACTGTCAATATCCACAGGCTTTATATCAAGGACAGCTAATTGTGCATCTGAATTTTTCTCAACGGATTTTAAAATTGTGGAAATTGAATTTATTCTGCTTTCGATTCCTTGCTCAAAAAATTCAATATTTCTGTTTATCTCATCCAGTTCACTTTTATAATTACTCTCATCCATTTTTAATCCCTCAAAAATCTCTCTCAGCTCATTCGCCTCATTTTTTTCCTGCTCTAGATTTATCGTGGTCCTTTCAACATTTCTCATCTGGTATCTCATAGCGCCATAGTGGAGCATAAACACAATGGCAACTGATGACAGAATCACTATGGGCATAATATGAATTTTTTCTCTGACCCTAATGGACAGAGCAATTTCATCGTCTATGCCTATTTTTCTTTCCTCGTCGATAAGACTCAGCTCTCTAATCCCTGCCCCCAGGATGGCTGCAAATTCTACTCCATCCAGAGCTGCAAAGCCTACAGCTTCCTCAATCTCTGTATCAAAGACTTCTATTTCCTCTGTAATATTTTTCTTCAAAAAATCTATGATATGGCTGTCTTTTCCTCCCGAGCCGCTGATTAACAGCCTATGTGGCTCATCATCCCATTGCCCTAATGCATCCTTAAAAAAATTCAGCAGCTCATCATGAGAAGAATTGTCTATGTAAAAGCATATATCCTCTATGCCAATGGAGATATCCCTATAGCCAACAGCTTTTCCCTTGGCAATACGAGCCACCTTTGTCACCTTTTCACCAATATCTATAATGGTCTTATCCTTTCCCTTCATGCTGTAGGCAGCGGCTCTTGCCAGACAAGGGTCTGCAGGGTACAGTCTTTTTAGTTTAAGCCCTTCCCCCGCCATGATTTCTTTTAAATCCTCATACTGGCTTTTTTGAAACGTGGATACCCAGATGGGAACATCATCCGATTTTTTTTCTTTTCCTGCTTTTTTACCGATCTGGTACCCGGCAATAATCTCTACCGGCGAGCTGGTGATAAAGGGTTCAATCTCCCATTTTAGCGCCTCCTTCAGCTGATGCTTCCTGATCTTTTTCAGCTTGGCTTTATCCAAAAAGGTTTCTATGAGAGTTGCTGCAGCGGTGATTAGGATTACATTTTTAGGACAATTGCCGATGCGGCTTTTGATTTGAGCCAGCTCAGCCCCTGTCAAGATTTCGTATTCGCTGCTTCTTGCTATTTTTATACAATAGCTTAAGCTATAGCTTCCAATCCTTTTCTTAACAACGGCTGCCCTAATCATTTTTTCATTTGTCTCTATTACCAGTACCGACATTTCCATTCCCCCATGTTTACCTGAGATAAAACTTTAACCTGTCCTCTGCTGGCGACTGAGTCCCCCCAGCACCGATGAAAATATTTCGCACTTGCCTTTGTATTCCGTCTACTAGAACAAGCATTCTTTTTCCACAGATGATTTCATTAGCAACTACGTTGAACTTCACAGAGCTTGCCCCGGGAGCATACACCTCCGTTGCAACCACCTCTGCTGTAACACCGTCTTTGGTGCGGTGGTACACACTGATGGTTACAGTTACACCTTTTTTATCCGGTCTATCGTTATGAATCCATCCTTGCACAGTGAGTCTAGTGGCTTGCCAGTCACTTTTTTGAATCACTTTGCTGATATTATCATTAGCTTTTGAAAGATCTCCATCGGGACCTCCGCTGACAATAAAAAGCTTATCGTTCGCCAGCTCAAAGCCTATAGGATTCCCCCAGGCATCCTTTAGTTGATTGGCAGGCTTTGGTATATAGGGTCCCCGCCAGTGAAAGCCGTTACCCGCTCCAGCTTCGTCGAGCCATAAATTTATAGGCTGACCGTATACTGCGCCACTCACCCATCCCCAGCCAGGGGGGTTACTCTCAGCCCATCTATAGAGCTTGGGCCAAATCCCCAGATCTCCTAGATAGCCTCCGATGATTCTTCGTCCTGAAGCATCAAAGGCCTCAGGTCCTAAAAGAGCCTTTTGGATTCTCTCCAGTATCCCTTCTGTATCCTGAGTCTTCTTTTGATCCATTATGGGCAGACTACCCTCTTGCCATTCATGAGCATGTATATCTATAAACAGGTCATCAGCAAAATTTCCTTGATCAATACCATCACTTAGCACTCTTAGATATGCCGCCTCGCTGACCGTACCCTTCATTTTAAATTTTATTGCATTTCCCCAGGCATCTCTAATTAGTTGATCTTTTCCCTTTCCCCAAGGTTCATTGATGTAGGGGCCCTTCCAACGAGGATCTGTTTCCTGTCTCCACAAATCTACGGGCTGACCGTATACTGCGCCACTCACCCATCCCCAGCCAGGGGAGTTACCCTCAGCCCATGTATAGAGCTTGGGCCAAATCCCCAGATCTCCTAGATAGCCTTCTACATTTTTTCTGCCTATGTCGTCTACCGCCCCTACCCTTCCAATGATGGCTTTTCTTAAAGCCTTCAATATTTCCCGGGTTCTTTCTTCCTTGCCGATGTTGCGGGCTCTATACCACTGGTTTGGGGTAATTTTTACCACAATATTGTCTTTGTTTGCCGCTGCAGCTTCATCATAACTGCCATTGAACATTTCGTTCGTGAGAGACTTTTTATCGGGGCCCTCACTGATGATCCACAGGGTTGCTGTCGTCTCATCCCCCGGAGTAACGTACTGCTTCCAAAAAAGCAAAGAAATGCCCCATGCATCTGACAGCTTGCCATGATTTTGCCTTTTTTTAAATAGTTCTCGATCGGCGTCCGAATCGAATTTTTTGGCGTCATCAGGAAATGGGTCTGTTGGCAAGGAGAGATAAGGACCCTTCCAGTTGATCCAGTTGTCCCCATTTGTTGGCTTTTCCCAAAGACCTCTGGGTTGTCCCTTCCCGTCATTTACTACCTTATTCGGGGGCCATACCCATTGGCTTTGATCTATGTTCCATGTGGATTTGTACAGCTTTGGCAGTTCTCCCAGATCTCCCACATATCCCCTGACAATGGGAAAGCCCTGTTCGTCATAGACATTGTCCATGCCGATGATGGCGGTTTTGATCTCCTTTAGCCTTGCCTCTGTAGCTCTGATTCTTTGATTCCTCCCTATATGCCCTGCAAAGGGAACCACCATAGCTGCCATAAAGCCCATAATGGTGATAACTACCAGGATTTCTACAAGGGTAAAGCCCCTGTTGTCAGAGAATAAAGAGAGAAAATTGTATTTTTTTTTGCATTTTGCGGATGCAGAGGGTTTCACGGCTCATCTCCTCGTATCAGATACACTCTGTAACGGTAAAAACTATGAAAAGGAAAGGGAAGGCTTTTCATTTTCATAGTTTTTACGATTACCATCTTTATTTTTTTTAAAATCATCAAACAGAGCAGGGCATAAGCCCCGACTCTGTTTGATGAAAAAGCTTGAGATGTGATCGTTGTGTTAGGGTGACTACGGTGTTGCTGTTACTCCAGTTACTTCCCAGGTATCTGATGCTGATGCAGGATATTTATGTCCTTCCGGGCACTGGGTAGCAAACTGCCAATATTCTTGTGGTACTCTCAGGTTTACAGTTCTTATTTGACCATTTGGTTCACCATCTTCGTTACGCCCCGCCAATGTTACTGTGGCAGTAGAACCAATACCTGTAACTAATCTGTTTATAGTCGCTTGAAGTCTTGGTACTATTACATTGTAGTTATTGTAAGAAATGTAGTCTTCATTTGGAATCCCTCCGGGGCAAAGTCCAGCGGCACTAACCAATCCGTCAGTTCTTAATTGGCTGTCTAGTCCGGCACCTAATACGATTCTGTACATTTGATCAGGTTCACCAAAAGTAGCACCAATAGTAATCGCTCCAGCTGGTATAGTGTCTGTGACTGCTACGCCTGCTGCGCCTGAACCAATCATCAATACTCTTACGCCCGCTGCTACTGGTACTTCTGCTCCAGTTGCAAGATCAATTACATCTGTAATGCCCATTTCTCTTAATTCAGTTGCTTCAGCCGCATTTAGCGTATGAACATGCATCTTGTTTCTCTTTTAGATAAAAAGCTGTAACGGAGGCAGTAAAATGGAGGCAAAACTGTAAGAACCTACGCCGTGTAAGCAATAACCGTTCCTCCCGTAGAGAATTAGGAGAGGATACCTTTCGGTTCTGGATTAGTCTTGCTATTTCGCTGATATTTATCATAGGTTTGCCGCATAAACATTAAAGCGGGTGATTTAATGGTGATTATTTACTTGTTGCTAGGTTTAATGCTATTCCTTGGTGGCCTAAAAATTATGTCGGCAGGGCTGGCACAATTAGGTAGCTCGACATTTGTGCTGGCAGTGCGTCAATGGACGCGGCATCGTAGCTCAGCTTTTCTGGTAGGGGTCTTGTTTACTGCTTTCACTCAGAGTAGCTCTTTAGCAACAGTAATTGTGGTCGGCATGGTTGATGCCAGGATTATTAACCTAGGGGCTGCTATTGCAGTAATTGTGGGGGCTAATGTGGGAACGACAGTCACGGGTCAGTTAGTATCATTTCGCCTGTATGACTATGCGCCTCTGCTCGTGGCAGCAGGTGTAATTTTATTTCTGAGCCCGCAAAAAGGCGGAAAAAGAGCTGCTGGGCGAGTATTACTCGGGCTAGGCGTTTTGTTGTCAGGACTAAATACCATGAGCAGCTTTCTGGCGCCGCAGGCAGAGAAGGCATGGGCGGTGGAATTTTTAAAGATGGCAGCGAGCAATCCGGGTATTGCCATTTTGGCTGGAGCTGCCGTCACAGCAATTGTGCAAAGTTCCAGTGCGGTGATGGCGTTAACTATTGCCTTAGCCGAGGAAGGTGTCCTGTCGCTCGCTGCCGGTGTCGGGATTTTGGTAGGAGCAGATGTGGGGACGTGTGTAACGTCACTGTTGGCCGGACTAGGGACGGGAGTTAACGCCCGCAGAGCGGCTACGGCTCATCTAGTATTTAATTTGCTTAGTGTGGCAATGCTTCTGCCGATTTTTCAGCTATTTATAACTGTGGTAGTCTCAAGCGCAGATACAGTGCCCCGCCAGCTGGCTAATGCGCACACCATTTATAATTTAGGTGGCGCCGTTTTGTTATTAATTTTTCTTGCGCCTTTCCAGTTGCTGATCGAAAGTCTGATCATGCCGGAAAATACTGCGAAAAGGAGGATATTAGTTAAGTTCGGCGAAATCATAGAAAAATGGTTTTAAAAAAAATTAACGGAGGCACTAATGGGCAACTTAGAAGGGATTTTACTAGGGATCTTGCAAGGCATCACTGAGTTTTTACCGGTGTCCAGCTCGGCACACCTTGTGATAGCACAGGACTTGCTCAATGTTAAACAGTTTGGAATATTGTTTGAAGTGATGGTTCATTTTGGGACACTGTTATCGGTGCTGTGGATATTCGGGTCAGATATCGTAAGGATTGCTACCCGCTTTACCCGGGAAAAACAGGAACGTCATTTTGCTTTCATGTTGTTATTAGGGATAATTCCCACTGGCTTGATAGGATTCTTATTTAGAGATCTGTTTATTAGTTTTTATGAATCTACACTTAAAACAGGGTTTATGTTGTTGATAACCGGGTGCATCTTGTATTTCATTCCCTATCTTAAGCCTGGAGTGAAAAATGAACAAACGATCAGTGCAACCGACGCGCTCATTGTCAGCGTGGCGCAGGGATTGGCTATTATCCCCGGCTTGTCTCGCTCCGGATTTACGATCACAGCCGCCCTTTGGTGTGGCATGGATAGGGAGACAGCCGTCCGCTTTTCTTTCTTAGTAACAATACCGGTGATTCTCGGTGCCACCCTGTTAGAGCTGAGTGAACTGAGGGCAGTGGGTTTTTCGGGTATTTCTAGCGGAATAATCTACGGAACTATTGCTGCCTTCATTACCGGTATCTTTGCAATTAAATTGTTTGTCAAATTATTAAGAGCCGGCAGGTTTAATTTTTTCGCATATTATTGTTGGTTTGTCGGTACTGCCACCATTATTTTTAAGCTTACCGGTTTTTGGGAATGAAAGAAGATCCGGGGTGTTTTATGGCTGCGCATGAGATAAGAGATGATATGAGGCAGCAGATTAAGGCTGTTTTTATTCTGTCCTTGGCTGTGCTGGGGTTTACCGCATTGTTGCTTCCGCGGCAGACGGGTGAAGTTGGCAGCTTTTTTAATAATGTCTTACGGATGCTTACCGGAGAGATGGCTCTTCTTGTTCCCGTTATTTTGGTAGCGAATGGCATCCAGTCGATTTTGCCCTGGAAGATACCGAAACTGAAGCAGAGAATGGGGGGTATTTTGCTTTTTTTTCTGATTCTTCTAGTCTACGCCCACTTAGCGAGTATGGCACAAAAGGTTGAGTTAGTGCTTGATAACGGCATTTTTAGAGCCAGCTTGCAGGTTGGCCTTGCCCAGCAGGGCGGCGGTGTCATCGGAGCACTTTTGTCGGTGTTGCTTTACTTCTTGTTTCGTGACTTAGGTAGCAAAATAATCCTGGGGGCAGCTTTCATTATTGCCTTCCTGTTAGTGACTAATATTTCTTTGACTCAACTCCTGCAAACGGCTTACAAGATTGTCAGTTTCTGTGCAGGACTGATCTACCGGGGCGGCAAGGCAGCAGGCCTTTTTTTCCGCCATGTTTTTTCTTTCGATCTGACTGAGGAAGGAGCAGAGGATGAGGAACTTGCTGCGGAAGCGTTGAAGGCAGCAAAAGTCAGGATAAAAAGTAATCAGGAATTCCAGCTTGAAGCTGACAAGTCTATGGAAGAAAAACAGGCTTCTCAATTGGTGTCTGTCATCCAGTTTCCGCAACGAGAACAGGAAACGGGTAGGGCTGCTTTGAGCTTTTTAGGTGCGCCGGAAAATACGGACAACCCGTTGCTCGTGGAATTAAAGGAAAAAGAAGCAGGTACTGTTTCAACGCTGACAGCACAGGGTGACTACCGCTTGCCGCCTCTGACACTTCTTGTTAAAGTTCCTAAACACAAAAACAGTCAGCAAGCAAAAAATATTGCCGAGCGGACTAAAATTCTGGAACGAACCTTAGATAGCTTTGGTGTAAAAGTCAGGGTTACCGCTGTTTCGACAGGTCCTACCGTTACCCGCTTTGAAATCCTGCCGGAAACAGGAGTAAAAGTGGCAAGAATTGTTGCGCTGGCTGACGACCTGGCCTTAAATTTAGCCGCGTCCGGCGTGAGAATTGAGGCACCTATTCCAGGTAAAGCAGCAGTAGGTATCGAAGTGCCTAACAAAGTGATTGCTCCAGTTTATTTGCTGGAAGTGCTGGAGGACGAGCAGTTCACAAGAGCAAACTCTCCTCTTACCGTTGCTTTAGGCAAAGATATAACCGGAACCCCTATTCTTGCTGATTTGAAGAAAATGCCGCATTTCCTAATTGCCGGCTCCACAGGTTCCGGAAAAAGTGTGTGCATTAACGTGCTCATTGCCAGTATTCTCTTTAAGGCACGTCCGGAAGATGTAAAGTTTGTGATGATTGATCCTAAAGTTGTGGAATTAAATGTTTTTAACGGCATCCCGCATCTGTTAATGCCGGTGGTGACGGAGCCCAAAAAGGCATCGATGGCATTAAGGAGTATGCTAAAGGAAATGGGAATACGCTACGAGCTGTTTGCTAAGGAGAATGTGCGCGATATAAACAGTTACAATGAACGTATGAGCTTGCAGAACCAGGAACAGGCAAGATTACCTTATATCGTTGTGATAATTGATGAACTGGCAGATCTGATGATGGTGGCAGCCGCCGACGTGGAAGATTCCATTGCTCGACTGGCGCAAATGTCGCGTGCCGCCGGTATTCATCTAGTGATAGCAACGCAACGACCATCGGTAGATGTGATTACCGGCGTAATAAAAGCAAATATTACTTCCCGCCTTGCCTTTGCTGTTTCGGCACAAGTTGATTCTCGTACTATCCTGGATATGGGTGGCGCGGAAAAACTGTTGGGCCGCGGTGACGCACTTTTTCACCCTATCGGTACAGCTAAGCCCTTTAGAATACAGGGTGCGTTTATTAACGAGAGAGAGCTTACTGCTCTGCTGGAATTCATCAGAGAACAGGGAGGGCAGCAGCTTTCAGAGAAGGTGTTTCTCGAGGAAGAAGCCGAAGTTGATTTCTATGAGGAAGACGAATTGTTTTTTGAAGCAGTAATGCTGATTGCCGAAGCCGGCACCGCGTCTATCTCTCTTCTGCAGCGCAGGTTGCGTATCGGTTACACTCGGGCTGCCCGTCTCATTGACGATATGGAAAGGCGTTGCTTTGTTGGCCGTTTTGAAGGCAGCAAGGCGCGTGAAGTTTTAATCACACCGGATCAAGCGAGAAATCTTCTTTCCAGTGGAGAAGCTCATTAAAACAACTAAGTAAGGACGGGGTGAAAGCATGCGGGAAATAGGCCAAGTTTTGCGTCAGGCTCGTGAGGAGAGGGGAATGACGCTGGAACAGGTTTCAAGCAGAACCATGATTGCCAAGAAATATCTACTTGCGCTGGAAGAAGGAGATTTTAATCTTTTCCCTGGGGAAGTTTATTTAAAGGGGGCTCTGCGAAAGTATGCGGCAGAGCTTGGTCTAAATGAGGAAGAGCTGGTTTCGCGTTACGGAGGCGCCAGCGAGACAGAGAAAGCCGAAAAAAACCAGCAGGAACACCAAAAACCTCAGAGTAGAGCAGCAGTCAAGCGTAAAATTCGGCCTGCCCAAGTAGTGCGGAGCACCAGGCGCTTAAACAAGCGCAGGTTTGCGATGATCTTAATAATTTTTGCCTTATTGCTTGGGGGAATTAGACTTATCACTACCATTATTGCCCCCGCACCACCTTTGGTAAATGATTTGCCGCCGGTTATTGACAATGGCGCTGATGATATTTTACCGCCTGAGCCGACGCAACCAGAGCCGGAGTTGCCGCAGGCGCGGGTAGAACGAGATAATTTAGATCCGCTCAAGTTTAGGGTCATAAATGCGGACGTCATAGAGGTGGTTTTATCTTTTACGGAGCATAGTTGGGTACGGGTACATACTAACGGTGCTCTACTGTTTGAAGGTACTTTTACCGCCGGGGAAAGCCGTTCCCTGACGGCTGCAGAAAGTGTGCGGGTACGCACAGGAAATGCCTTGGGCACAAAGATGTTGATCAACGGCGAGGTGATAGATCTGCCACAAAACAGGAATCCGGCTACATTTGATATCAGCAATGCCGGGTTTGAGTAGAAAACCATAGACATCAGGGAGATTCCTTTTCCCTTATGTCTTTTTTTTTGCATAAAATTATATTAGGGTTAGGCTGCCGTCGCGAAGGGTAGACTATTGCAGACATTAATATTTCCCTCTCCCCCGATTTTTCTAAAGGGCAGCACATAAATGAGAACCAGGAGGCAGTAGATGGATTGGCATAAGATTGTTTTTCATCAGGGAAATGAAGAGTTGAAGAGATTTATTGAGATTGGGGTAGTGGCAGTACGCTTAGGAATCCCAGTCCATTTTCACGTGGAAGGCGTTCGAGGCACAGGTAAAACCACATTAATAAGAGCCGCAAAAAGCCGCCATTACAAGGCGGGAAAAAAATCGGATCAATGCAGAAAACAGGTAAACAATTTGGCAGCCAGCGTCTGTCTTTTTTGTTGCATAGGAAATTATTTCATTTTTGGGAAGCTACGATCCTATGCAAGGGGGATGTTTTGGGGGATTCCCCCTTATTCTTGCGGGGTGCAGAGGGACCGTCAGGTCCGCCTGCGGGGCGGCAGCCCATAGCGGACAAGAAAAACGCACCTTTGGGTAGAGCCCGAAGCGTTTTTCTTGTTAAGCGGGGAAACTGTCGTGTTTTGCTTGCTGCCGGTTGCTTGGCTCAGCGCTTTGGTACTGAGCTTTTGGCAGAGATACCCGAACTTGACGGCATTTTTGCATAAACGATGTCTATGGTGCTGCAAAAGCAGTCCGACGTGGCTTTGCCGGTGAATGACCGATCCTACTGCAAGGAGAATACCGGCCGCCAGAAGATGCCGCCCGCTTATTGGCCACACCTTCACACACTGCTTACTTAAAAATTGCTCAGGATATTACATTATTCGGACTAGACAGAAGCGGGCAATTGGAATTACCTGCGCTTCTGTAACAATTGACGGCAATTCCGGAACTGCACTGGATTGGAAGTTGACGGATATATTCGTATTCCTGATAATGGCGCAAAAAACGTAGAGTTCTTATAGGTTGAAATCACCGGATTTGACGGCTACGATCAAGAGGGAAGAATATTGCACTGGTAAGAAAACGGGGCTGCAACTAAAGATAACCACAAGGTGTCTCAAAGTAATATTTGAGGCATCTTCTTAATTTAGGCAATCTAGCCTAACCTTTGCTGTCTAGTCAGTAGTTTTGCGGGGCAAATTATGATATGGTTAAACTACAATAACTGCAGGGGGTGTGAGTTTTGAGCAATGAAACTTTAGATTGCCGCGGGTTAGTTTGTCCCCAACCAGTGGTGGAGACGAAAAAGAAACTGGCTATGATGCCGTTTGGGTGTTTGACAGTGCTGGTAGACAACGATGTAGCAAAAGAAAATTTAATAAAACTTGCAGACAGCCTACATATGGAAGTGATGGCATGTGAAGAAGACGGCTTGTTTACTGTCTCAGTTTTGAAAGAAGAGAGAGATGTTGTTGCTCTGGAGGATACGGGAAACAATGTGTTGTTAATTACAGCCGATACATTTGGCAGCGGTAACGATGAACTGGGTGCGTTACTGATTCAGTCATTTTTTTATGCTTTGGCTGAGAGCGAAAAAACGCCGAAGGCAGTTTATCTGGTAAATAGCGGGGTAAAGCTTGCCTGTGATGGTTCTGGAGTGCTGGACAGCCTAGGTAAGCTAGAGGAGTTAGGGGCGGCAGTTTTTTCTTGCGGACTCTGTCTCGATTTTTTTCAACTCAAAGACAATTTACGCGTAGGCGGAGTTACTAACATGTATGCGATTGTAGAGGCACTGGTGAAGTGGCGGGCGGTGATTTTATGATAAGAGCAGGAATTATCTGCCGGCCGGAGAATATACGTTTGTAGTCACCATAAAGGGGTGAATTAGCTTGCGTATTATTGGGGTAGATCCGGGTATTGCCACTACCGGCTATGGTTTCGTGGAAAGCGACGGTAATAGAAGTATAATGCTTGCTTTTGGCTGTGTGATTACCGCTCCCGACCTTGCCACGCCGGCGCGCCTGGAACTTGTTTACCGGGGGTTAACAGAGGTTGTGGAAAAATTTCGGCCAGATGTGATGGTGGTTGAAAAACTGTTTTTTGCCAAAAACTGTAAGAGTGTAATGCAGGTGGGGGAAGCTCGCGGCGTTGCATTGCTGGTTGGCCAATTAGCAATGCTGTCCGTTTTTGAGTATACACCCCTGCAGATTAAGCAAGCTGTGGTAGGATATGGCCGAGCAGAAAAGTCACAGGTGCAGCAAATGGTTAAAGTGCTACTGGGCTTGCCGACGATTCCCAGGCCTGATGACGCCGCAGATGCGTTGGCCGTCGCTCTTTGTCATGCCCATACCGGCTCAAACTCAGCAGCAATCAGCCGGAGGGGTAACTATGTTTAATTATCTCAGCGGAACCTTGGCTCAGATTGGTAAAAATTATGTGGTATTGGATAACCGTGGGATTGGTTGGCAGTTATTTGTTCCTACCACTGTTTTAGGCCGGCTGCAAACAGTGGGTAAAGAGCTAAAGCTCTTTACTTTCTTGCTGGTCAAAGAGGATGATCTACAGCTTTATGGTTTTTTAAACGCCGAAGACCTGTTGCTTTTTAAAATGTTGCTTTCTGTGTCAGGCGTAGGGCCAAAAGCTGCGCTCGGCGTGCTTTCAACACTTTCAGTATTCGATTTTTATATGTCTGTGCTGAATGAAGATATTAAAGTTTTAACCCGAGTTCCCGGGATTGGCCCAAAATCTGCGAAACGTCTGGTAGTGGAATTAAAAGATAAAGTAATTGCTTTGGATCCACCCGGCTCGGTCACAGTTACTGCTTATCCTGCCGGTACTTCGCAGCAACCTTATCAGGATGCCTTGCAAGCTCTGTTGGCTCTTGGCTACAGCGGAACGGAAGCACAATCTGCTCTGCAAAGCATGGTGGGGTGGGAAACAATGACTACGGAACATTTACTGAGAAGTGCGCTGTCACAGTTAGGCTCGAAGTGAGGCTCGAAGTGAGGAGAACGGCATGGATCAAGGAGAAAGAGTGATATCGCCCAGGACGAGAAATGATGATGACTGGCAGGAGACTTCTCTTCGGCCTCGTAATTTGGCTGAATATATTGGGCAGGAGAAGTTAAAAAGTAATATGCGTGTATTTATTGATGCAGCTCGAGCACGGGGAGATTCGCTGGATCATGTGCTTCTTTATGGTCCTCCCGGCTTGGGTAAAACTACTTTGGCAGCCATTATTGCCGCTGAATTAGGTGCGAATCTGCGGACCACATCAGGTCCCGCCATTGAACGACCTGGCGATCTAGCCGCTATTCTTACTAATCTGGCACCGTATGACGTGCTTTTTATTGATGAAATTCACCGCCTGCACAGGACGGTGGAGGAAGTGCTTTATCCTGCGATGGAGGACTTCGCCCTCGATATTATTATCGGGAAAGGACCAAGCGCCCGCTCTCTTCGCTTGGATTTACCGCAGTTTACGCTGGTGGGAGCGACAACTAGAGCCGGAGCACTTTCTTCGCCATTGCGGGATCGATTTGGCGTGGTGGCAAGGTTGGAATTTTATCAGGAGGGGGAACTGGCAGAAATTGTCTGGCGAGCTGCTAAGATTTTGCAGGTGGAAATTGATCATCAAGGTGCGCTGGCGATTGCCCGTTGCGCTCGCGGTACTCCCCGGGTGGCTAATCGTCTTTTAAAGCGGGTACGAGACTTTGCACAAGTGAAGGCAGGCAATGCTATTAACTGTGATGTGGCTCTCTTGGCGCTGGAAATGTTAGCAGTTGATGCGCTTGGACTTGATGAGATAGATCGCCAATTACTGCGCACGATGGTGGAAAAATTTGGTGGTGGTCCTGTGGGGCTTGACACGCTGGCAGCGGCAATTTCAGAAGAACCGGAAACTATTGAAGATGTCTATGAGCCTTATTTGATGCAGATCGGATTTTTGCAGCGCACCCCGCGCGGCCGAACTGTAACGCAGCTGGCATGCAACCATTTAGGCCTTCCTTTTCGGGATTCTGCCGGACAAAACACCTTATGGTAGGTGATAAGATGGATCTTTTGCTCCATATGTGCTGTGGTCCCTGCAGCACATATAGTTACAAACGCTATGGTGAGCTAGGCTATAATCTAACAGGCTTCTTTTATAACCCGAATGTTCACCCCTACCAAGAGTTTCTCCGCCGGCAGGAGGCACTGTCGCAATTTTGTGCTAAAGAGAAAATTCCCCTGCAAATATCAGCCGATTATCAACCGGAAGAATATATCAGAAGAGTTATGAATGATCCGGAGAATCGTTGCCTGCATTGCTACCGTCTCCGCTTAGAGGAGACGGTACTGAAAGCGAAAGAGCTTGCCATACCTAATTTTGCTACGACCCTAGCTATCAGCCCTTTCCAGAACCATGAGCTTCTTCGTCGGGAAGGCGAAAAGGCGGGAGAACGTCACAGTGTCAAATATATTTATACGGATCTTCGGGCCGGATTTAGGGAAAGCGTTAGCTTGTCACGAGCAATGGGGCTTTATAGGCAGTCATACTGCGGCTGTATTTTCAGCGAAAAAGAACGTTACTGCAAGGAGAAAGGATAATGGCGCAATTTTCCCGGTATTTTATTTTGATGGGAGTAACCTTTTTGCTAATCGGTTTGATTTTGGCAGTCGGTGGGCGGTTTAATTTGGGACGTTTGCCTGGAGATATTATCGTAAAACGTGAAAACTTTACATTTTACTTTCCCGTAATGACGGGAGTTGTTCTAAGTATTCTGTTTTCTTTGTTGTTTAAATTGTATAACCGCTTCTTTTGAGAAAGATGGTAGAATAGAGAAAAAAATAGGAGCAGTGATTGATGGCCCTCAGCTACGAATTGATCAAAGAGTGTCGAGTTACAGGTGCGCGAGCCGGGATGCTCCACACACCACATGGTAGTCTGCCCACACCGGTATTTATGCCGGTGGGAACGCAAGCCACCGTGAAAGCCATGAGTCCCGAAGAAATAAAAGAAATCGGTGCCCGAATTATTCTCAGCAACACCTATCACTTATACCTGCGCCCCGGTCATGAATTAGTTAGAGATGCAGGTGGTCTTCACCGTTTTATGAATTGGGATCGGGCCATCCTTACTGACAGCGGAGGTTTTCAGGTCTTTAGTCTGGGAGCACTGCGAAAGATCAGAGAGGAAGGAGTTACTTTCCGTTCACACCTTGACGGGTCAGAGCACTTTTTAGATCCGGAGAAAGTGATGGAAATCCAGGAAGCGCTGGGCGCCGATATTATTATGGCTTTTGATGAATGTGCGCCTTACCCGGCCGACCGAGCATACATCAAGGACTCCTTAGGGCGGACTACTCGCTGGGCTGAGCGATGCCAAAAAGCGCAAACACGGAAAGAGCAAGCTCTATTTGCTATTATTCAGGGTGGGATGTATCCAGACCTGCGCCAAGAAAGCGCGAAACAGCTGGTGTCGCTTGATTTTCCCGGCTACGCTGTGGGCGGTCTTAGTGTAGGCGAACCGGCAGAGTTGATGTATGAAATGTTGACGGCAACGGTGCCGTTGCTCCCAGCAAACAAACCGCGCTACTTGATGGGTGTCGGTACCGCTGATTATCTGATTGGAGGTGTTTCCCGCGGCATAGATATGTTTGATTGTGTTCTGCCCACACGGATTGCCAGAAACGGCACTGTGATGACCCGCCGTGGTTATCTCACAGTGAGGAATGCTCCATCTGCCAGTGATTTTCGTCCGTTGGAAGAGGGCTGTCAGTGTTATGCCTGCCGCAATTACTCTCGTGCTTATATTCGGCACCTGATTAAAGCCAATGAAATTTTTGGCTTTCGCCTTACTACCTGTCACAACCTTTATTTCCTAGTTCACTTTATGGCCAGTATCAGGGAAAGCATCATGGAGGGAACCTTTCCGGATTTTTATCAAGAATTTATCGCCCGTTTTGGGCGGGAAAAGGAGGTATAGTTTTCATGGAAAATTTAGCTGGATTTGCACCGCTTATCCTACTGCTAGTTGTATCTTATTTTATGATTTTCCGTCCGCAGGCGCAACAGCACAAGCAGCGCAAAGAACTTTTGAGTTCACTTCGCGTTGGGGATAAGATCCGAACTACTGGCGGTGTCTATGGTTCTATAGAAAAAATAAAAGAAGACGAACTGACCGTTCAGGTTGCGGATAATGTTCGGATTAGGCTGGCACGGTTCGGAGTGGAAAGTGTTATTAAGGAAAAAAAATAGAGTGGTTTGCCGCTCACGAAAATTGTGACATATTTTCAGGCAGGGACACATAAATTGCAAGTAAGAACTTGCGGAGGTGAGCCCCAATGCCGAGAAGAAGCGCCGCCATAGCGCAGCTTAAACCGCCTGTAGCAGTCGCTGTTATGGCCAAAGGAGTCCTCTATGCCTATTTTTTGTCGCTGATGGTATTTCTGATTTTTAG
>BBPF01001703.1_pt1 | contig 20295 bp, 18 predicted proteins | sample 1343921 | NCBI WGS metagenome assembly BBPF01 (sample SAMD00019090, study PRJDB2971) | groundwater metagenome | isolation source: The Cedars highly-alkaline
TCAAAATTGGTTTATTGAAATTATTTTGAATTAATTACAACATTTTGGTAAAAAAAGTGTTATATTTCAAGTAAAAATGCATTAAACCAATGGCAAAAAAATTTACCTTTATAATATTATTTTTTACCTGTGTACTTGTTTACAGTCAGCAGGATAAAAATGATTGGGTTTCGGAACTTTCCCGAAAGATTTCGGATTATAATGAAATACTGCAACCTCAAAAGCTTTTTATTCATTTTGACAAGGATGAATATTATGCGGGAGAAAATATATGGTTTAAAATTTACCTTATTGATGCAATTACTCACCGGCCCGATACCACTTCGGCCAATTTATGGGTTGAGCTTGTTAATTCGCAGGGAGAAATAATTAACTACCGTATTTTTAGGCCAGAAAATGGCTTTGCGTGGGGCGATTTTGCTCTCTCAGACTCAATAGCTGATGGCAATTATTCCATAAGGGCTTATACCACATGGATGCGTAATTTGTCCCCCGAATTTCATTTTTCAAAGTATTTCTATATTCGAAACCCAATTTATGATAACTTTATTTCAAGAGCCGACTTAAGGGTAAACAACAGGTTTAATGAAAATTTAGTTAGTGATAAAAAGAAAATTAATATCGCCTTTTTTCCCGAAGGTGGTGAACTGGTTTCAGGACTTGAAAACAGGGTTGCTTTTAAAGCTACTGACGGTTTAGGTGGCGGGATAGATGTTACGGGTTCATTAATTAACAGTAGAGGACAAACAGTTTTACCTGAAATTACAACAACGTTTGCTGGGATAGGGTATTTTAATTTAAACCCTTTACCTAATGAAACATATAGTTTTGTTGTCAAATCGGGTAATAAAAGCAGGGGGGAATTCAAATTGCCCGATTCCTCACCTCAGGGTTATGTATTGCGAATTGATTCGCAAAATGATAGTATAGAAATTAACTTACAAAGCAATATTTCTCCTGGCCAGATATTACATTCCGAATCATTGTTTGTATTAGCCCATACACGAGGGATTATTCATTTTGCCGAAAAAATTACACTTAATCAGGGAATTGCAAAAATGAACCTTAGCAAGAGAATGTTTCCTTCTGGAATTACCCATTTTACTGTTTTCGCACCAAATTATTTACCCGTAGCCGAAAGACTGGTTTTCATAGACCACAGGGATCAGCTTATTTTCAGTACGAATATTCTTACTGGGGATGAAGAAAATCAAAATTTTTTATCGGTATTATTCAATTCAATTCATCCTAAGGATGGACCGGTGCAAGGAAGTTTTTCTGTTTCTGTTCAAGCTGGTACGGGAACTTTACAACGTCCACATGATAATATTGTGAGCTATTTATTACTAAGTTCCGAGCTGGTTGGAATTAAGGAAAACCCCGGAGATTTTTTTGATATTCACAGTAATATAAGTGAAAATATAGATTTGGTTATGCTAACACACGGTTGGCGAAGATTTGCATGGGAAAATGTAATTTCTGGTAACCTGCCGGTTCCGGAATTCTCAAAATCGTATGGACTGAATTTATCCGGCTTAATTATTAATCCGGCAAACAATCAACCAGTTAAAAATCACAGTGTTAGATTTAGAGTGTTGAGTGGCCATGACGATGTTTTTACACAAAGAACGTCAGAAGAGGGGATATTTTCATTTTCAAATTTACAGTATAACGACCTTGTAAATATTGAAATTATTGCCGAAAGACTTCCCGGGGGCGTGCCTCCCTTCGTAAGAATAATATCAGAAAACCAACAAAAACCTGTTTTTACAAAAAATATTTTCACTAAACCGCAACAGATTACACAAAGAGGGAAGAATTGGGAAAGGCCGCCAAGAGAAATTGCAGATTTTGTTGAAGGCGCCAACGAGGGGCAATCTCGCTCTATGTATGGTACGCCTGATCAAACTATTTACATAGGTGAACGACTTGCTCATTATCGCTCCTTGGTAGATGTGCTTAGAGAAAGGGTTACCGGGATAACCATTGACAGAGGCCAGGTAAGAATTAGAGGTTCGTCAAGTTTTCTGGGTAGCAATGAACCTATATTTTTTATAGATGGAGTGCAGACTGATGCAAGAATGTTTTTTTCCCTTAATCCGAATGAAGTACACAGGTTAGAAGTTTTCAAAGGTGCCAGTACTGCCATATTTGGCGTAAGAGGAGCTAACGGAGCAATACTTGCATATACGAAAAGGTTTGAAAACATTGGTCGCAGAGAGGTATATGACTTTTTGATGCTTGGATATCATTCACCCCGTGAGTTTTACAATGACTTAATTCCTGTCCGAAAGGAGCATCCTCTTGTGAATCCTGTGCAAACCGTTTTTTGGGAACCAAACCTTCTAACCGATATAAATGGCCGGGCGAGGTATTCAATACCAATTCTGCCGGGTATAGAAAGCTACAGGGTAGTTATTCAAGGTGTTGGGCTGAATGGTGGATTTGGGTTTCATGAATACTTTATAAGATTCGAGGAATAAGTATCTCATTTCTTATATACTCTACCAATCAGACAGTAAGAAACGGTAATCAGTAAAAACCAACATTGCTTTGGGGCGAAACTTTTAGGTATTCCTGAATTTCGCTCCATGTTTTTTTGTGCTTTCGTTGTGATGGCTGCAATGTAAATTGCTAAACAATTGCCGTTCTCTGGTAAATCGCGAATTTAATTGGTATAAAAAACTTTAGTAATGCTATAGTTTAAATTGTGCAATGCCTTTTTATAGTTTCCCAAGAAATGCCTTGAATTTTTCGTGAGGCATAGAAACACAAATTCTTGAAAATTTAGCCGCTTCCTCCTTATTTACCTTTGTAAAATAGGCCAACGATACACTACCTATTTCTTTGTCAAGAAGATCTTCTTCCGATTTATTAACAATTGCAAAAATTCCAACTGGCAAATTGGAATTATAAAATTGTTCAGCCAAAAGTTTTTTTTCCTTAAGGAAATGCATATTTTTTTCAATATTTGCTACGGTAATTTTTTTGAAATCGCTTACTGCCCGTTTTCCTTCGGGGGTAATTAGTAGTTTTTCAACCAGAATTTGTGAAAAAGCATTGATACCGTTGGTTGCATACATAAGTCTGATTTCGACTTCATTTTTAAACTCCTGGTTAACTGTGTGTATAAAGCCGATTCTTTGCCCGCTTAAACCTATTGATTTACTAAAACTTTCAACAATTATGGTATTGTCAAATGCCAGTAAAATTTCATAAAACTTATCGTAATTGTCGTAAAAAACCCTGCGGTATGGACTGTCAAAAATTACAGGTATATTAAAATCGTTAAGGGTAGCTATAATTTCCAGTATAGTGGTATCAGGTTGTTTTTCGCCCAGAGGATTTCCCGGATCGCCAATAATTACAGCCGAGTCTTTAATATTACCGGCAATTTTCGCCAATTCTTTCAGGCTATCATAATACTTGCCATTAATTCCTCTTATTTTAAGGATATGGTTATATGAACCCCAATGGTATTGAGGCATAAGAACAGAATTTATATTCAATGTTTGAAACACCAAATCGAGGCCGGCCATTCCACCTCCTGTAATAAAAATATTTTCAGAATTTGTTTTTCCATTAAAATATTCCTGATTAATTGCATCACGGAGTGGTTTCCTGCCTTTTCCGGGAGGATAAGTCTGTAAGGTGTCGGAATTAAAATCTATCGATTTTACAACTTCCCTTAAATCAATGTTGCAAACCGAATTAATACCCCTGTTAAGGAAAAGATATTCCTTGCCGTTTTTGGCACTCAGTTCTTTTATTTTTTCACCAATTCCTACAATCGACGAAAGTCTGGCTCCACTATTTTTGACTATCATTTTAATATTTGCTTTACGGAAATCTGAATTAAATTAATAAGGCATGTTAAAGATGAATAACCTCGCCGAAAGCTGCTGCTGCTGCTTCCATAATGGCTTCACTCATGGTTGGGTGGGGGTGAATTGATTTAATAATCTCATGTCCGGTAGTTTCCAGGTTTCTTGCTAATACTATTTCTGCAATCATTTCTGTTACATTTGCACCTATCATGTGAGCACCTATTAATTCTCCATATTTGGCATCAAAAATCAGCTTTACAAAACCGTCTTTTGAACCCGATGCGCTGGCTTTGCCTGAGGCCGAAAAAGGAAATTTTCCAACCTTTATCTCTAATCCTGCTTCTTTTGCTGCTTTTTCAGTCATTCCAACTGAGGCCACCTCGGGATTTGTATATGTACAACCCGGAATATTATCGTACCGTATCGGATAAACGTCCAGCCCCGCAATTTTTTCAACGCAAAGAATACCTTCGGCCGAAGCAACATGTGCAAGAGCGGGACCATGAACTATATCGCCAATTGCATAAACGCCGGCCAGGTTTGTGCGGTAGAATTCATCTACCTTAACCTTTCCCTTCTCCAATTCAATACCAAGTTCCTCAATTCCCAATCCTTCAAGATTTGGAGTTATACCTACTGCCGACAAAACAATTTCAGCCTCGTGAATTTCTTCTCCCTTATTGGTTTTGATTATAGCCCTGCAAATATCTTCTGATGTATCAACTGATAATACTGTGGAATTGGTAAATACCTTCATTCCCATTTTTTTGAACGATCTTTCGAGCTGTCGTGAAACTTCCTCGTCCTCAATCGGCAAAATGCTGGGCATAAATTCAACAAGAGTAACTTCGGTACCAATTGCTGAATAAAAATATGCAAATTCACTACCTATTGCTCCCGAACCAATAACAATTATTGACTTGGGTTGTTTTGGCAAGCTCATAGCTTCACGATACCCGATTATTTTTTTTCCATCCTGCTTTATGTTTAGCATTTCGTGTGAACGTGCTCCTGTTGCCAGAATTATATTTTTGGCCGAAATAATTGATTTGTTTCCTTCCTTGTCAGTTACTTCTACAGTGCTATTTGTCAAAAGTTTACCCTTACCCTGAACGTGATCTATTTTATTTTTTTTCATCAAATACTGAACTCCTTTACTCATGCCTTCGGCCACGCTTCTGCTTCGTGCAACTATCCGGGGAAAATCGACCTTTGTTTCCCCTTCTACAACCATCCCGTAATCGGCTGCATGTTTAAAATATTCATATACCTGAGCACTTTTAAGAAGTGATTTGGTAGGAATACAGCCCCAATTGAGACATACTCCGCCTAACTCAGCCTTTTCAACAACTCCAACCTTCATTCCAAGCTGGCTTGCTCTTATTGCGGCAACATAACCACCCGGGCCGCTGCCTATAATTATTAAATCGTAGTTCATAAATTATTATTTATTGTGAAAATTAATATACTATTTATTGATTCTTAACAGATTTGTTCCGGCTAATTTTTAATGAAATTTTTTGAATAAGCAGCGCAATCAATACAAGTATAGTTAGAGAAAAAATTATTGAGGCTCCCGAAGGAATATTGTAAATATATGAAAAAATTAAGCCTGAAAATGAACCGAAAAATCCGATTAGGATTGAAAAAAAGATTATTTTTTTAAATTCTTTGGTGAAAAAATTTGCAATGGTTTGTGGGATCGTTAGCAGTGAAATAGCCAGAATAATACCGACAACTTTAATGTTTAGTACAATTGTAATGGCAATAAAGGTAAGAAGTAAATAGTTAATAGCCGAAGCGGGTATATTATGAGTTCTGGCATATTCAACATCATAAGAAATGTATAAAATTGATTTAAACATTGCTATAAAAATAAAACTAACTGCAAAAGTAAGTCCTGCAAGGAAATAAAGGTCAACAGTCGTAACAGTTAGAATACTCCCGAAAAGGTATCCCATTAAGTTGGGGGCATAACCTGGCGTTATATAAATAAAAATAATCCCTACAGCCATACCAAATGACCATAGTATGCCTATAACAGAATCCTCTCTGATCTGGGTGTTTTTTCCCAATAATTCAATTCCCATAGCTGATAGAATCGAAAATATTGTAGCCCCCAAAATCGGATTAATTCCAAGGAAATATCCTATGCCTATGCCACCAAATGATGCATGGGTAATTCCCCCGCTTATTGCTACGAGCCTTTTTGAAACTATGTAAGTTCCTATAATACCACATGTAATGCTGGCAAGGATAATAGCAAATAAAGCATTTAATAAAAAATTGTATTGGAAAAAGTCAGGCATTAGTTTGTACTTTAATGGGTATGTTGTTTAAGCACGGTATGGGGAATGTCGCCATGCGCTATAATTTGAATAGGACAATTGTAGGCGGCAAGTTGCTTTTCGGTAATTATGTTTGACGGATGGTAGTGTAGTGTTTTATTTACGCAGGCAATGGTTTTTACGTGCCATGTAATAGTTCCAACGTCGTGTGAAACAATAAGAATAGCCATTTCTTTGTTCAGCTCATTTAATATCTGGTAAAATTCATTTGTAAATTTAGTGTCAGCATAGGTACTTGGTTCGTCAAGCAATAATAATACTGGCGATGAAATAATTGCTCTCGACAGAAAAACCCTTTGAAGCTGCCCTCCCGAAAGTTCGCCGATTGGTTTGTTTTTCAGGTTGTAGATACCCATTTTTTCTAATATTTCATTGGCCCTTGCTTTTTGACTTTTGCCATATCGGCTAAAAAGATTCTCCTTGGACATTAAACCCGACAGAGTAACATCAATTACTGTTATAGGAAATTGTTTGTCAATCTGGTTAAGTTGTGGCAGGTAACCAATTAATATTTTATCGGTTGGAATGTTGTTTTGAAAAAACTTTATGGTGCCTTTAACAGGTAAAATAAGCCGGAGAATGGTTTTTAACAATGTTGTTTTACCGCCGCCGTTCGGTCCAATTACACCTATAAAATCATTTTGGTGCACCGTTAGGTTCACATTATTGATGGCAATATTGCCGTTATAACCGGCAAATAGCGATTGTATTTCCAGTAATTTTTCTGTCATCTGGAAAATGATGTTTGAATTTTAGTGGCTATATCAATTAAATTTTTACTCCATTGTTCGCTTAAGTCATTCAGAATAACAATTTCTGCATTAATTTCAGCAGCAACCGTTTTCGAATATTGTTTCTCATATTCCTGTTGAACAAAAATTGTTGTGATATTTTCCTTATTGGCAATGTCAACAATATTTTTCATGTGAGTGGGTGAGGGAGTCTTTCCCTCGAATTCTATTCCAATTTGATTAAAACCGTAGTCTCTTGCTATATATCCAAAAGCAGGATGGTAAACCAGAATTGTTCTGCCCTTGGCCACTTTCAGAATTTCTCTCATTTGCCTGTCTAATTCATCAATTTCCTGAAGAAATTTTTCATAATTGGCCAGGTATATTTGGGTATTATCCGGGTCAACTGCAACTAATGCATTAAAGATATTATTAGCCTGCACCCTTACTTCTTTAGGCGATAACCATATATGAGGATCTGCACCGTGGTGATGAACGGTACCGTCGGCGTGGGTATGAAAATGGTCAGAGATTAATTCTGTTCCCTCCGAGGTGTCAACAAATTTAACATAAGGATTGCTGCCCTGAATTTTATCTAAAAGGGCGAGTTCAAAATCGATATGCCCAATTGAAAAATAAATTGAGGAGTTTGCTACTTGTTTCAATTGCCGGGCAGTTGGTTCATAAGTTTCAGGACTTGTGCCCAAGGGAACCATTACTTCTATCTGAAAGGTGTTGCCAGCAATTTTTTCAACAAAATATTTTTGGGGTAAAATACTTACAATAATAATATTTCTTGAATCTGGCGGCTGGGGTGATTTGCAACCCGAGGACCAAAGAATGGAAAATACTCCTAAAACAAAAATAAGTTTCATTTAATTGTTAGTTTTATTTAGAATTGAGCCAAATAACAAAAGTATTAGAATTTTTTATTTTTGCGAAATTACCGGAGCAATTAAAAGGAATTATTTTTTGAATATTCCCACACAATTATTAAATAACAAGCCAGATGTTAAACTATGATTACATAACAGTTTTAGGCCCAACAGCTTCGGGTAAAACCAGGTTTGCTGCAAACCTTGCCGTAAGAATTAATGCTGAAATTATAAGTGCCGATTCGCGACAGGTTTACCGTAAAATGAATATAGGTACAGGAAAGGATTATAAGGATTATATTGTTTGTGGAAGAACTGTTGCCAGTCATTTGCTTGATATCAGGGAACCGGGTTATCATTATAATTTGTACGAATTCCAGAGTGATTTTCTTGATGCGTACAATAAAATTAAAAACGGTGGCAGGAACGTAATTCTTTGTGGAGGAACCGGTATGTATATAGAGTCCGTTTTAAAGGGGTATGAAATTATGCAGGTTCCGGTTAATAGTGAATTAAGAAAATTACTTGAAAGAAAGACCATCGGAGAACTATCATCCATTTTGTCATCATATAAGCAATTGCACAATGTGAGCGATACATCATCCAGGCCGCGTCTGATAAGAGCTATTGAAATTGAAGATTACCGGATCAATAGCCAGATTGAAAAGAATCCTTTTCCCAGGTTTAATTCATTTGTATTAGGAATAAATATTGGCAGGGAGGAGAGACGCGACAGAATCACCAGGCGCCTTGCAAGTCGAATGGACGAGGGTATGGTTGAAGAGGTAAAGGGACTTTTATCAGCCGGATTAAACGCCGACGAAATTATTTTTTATGGGCTTGAATACAAGTATATTACACTGTTTTTAATTGGTAAACTAACCTACGATGAAATGTTTTTGCAGTTGAATTCGGCAATACATCAGTTTGCAAAACGGCAAATGACATGGTTTAGAAAAATGGAAAGGCAAGGTATTAAAATACACTGGTTAAAGTCAAGCGATAATATTCCTGAAATGGTCGATCGGGCTATGGTGTTGTTTGAAAGTAATTCGCAAAGGGCTGTTAATTAGTTATTTAATTTGAGGCATTACAGGTGAAAAGGCAATACCATCGGGTTGTTTGCCGGTATTAAAATGTTCTTTTACCTCAAAACTCCTTAAGTCGATAACTGTTATAACATCGGCATTTGTGTTTGCCACATAGGCAGTTTCGGAATTGGGTACTTCAATCCCAATAGGTATGGAACTTCCCCTAAATTCTTCAGCAAAATACCTCCCCTCAGTATCTTCTGATAGTTCAATATTCAGACTAATATTTGCAGTCAGAGTTTTTTCAGTTGCGTTAAATACTTTGATATTTCCGGAACGCGCATTAGATACCAAAAAATATTTTCCATCGGGGCTGAATTTTGCTCTTATCGGGAATTCTCCGCAGGGAATTGTTTCAATAACCTCCATCGTACGAGTATCAAATACTGTAAGAGTATTATCATTGCGGTTTGTTACCCAAACCTCCTGTCCGTCAGGAGACACAGCCACCCCTTCGGCTCCGTTTCCTGAATATACGTGAGTTACAATATTTCCCGCAACAAGGTCAATAACAGTCAAATTCCCCGTTCTTATACTTGGAACAAATGCCCGGTTTGTTTCATTATCAAATGCTACCATGTGTGAAATCTCCTGTTCGGTAGGTATGGCTTTTAGAATCGTATCATTTTTAATATCAACCAGTAGCAAATGCTGACTGCCCTCGGTCGTTACCAGGAGATGATAATAGTTATTTATAAAAACCAACCCATGTGGACGTGAATGCTCTCCAAGGTTTATGGTTTTTTCATAAATTCCTTTTTCTATATTTATTACTGTTAAAGTATTTCCGGGTAATTCCCTGTTACCATAGTTTGATACCACGGCTAATTTCCCGTCGTGCGAAACTTCTACCTCGTGCGGCTCAAGTCCGGTTTCAAGTGTAACCAGAATTTCACCGGTAAGTCGGCTGATGATATTTATAGTATTGTCAGATTTGTTGGCTACAATTAATACCCCGCCATTGTTCACGGTTGGTTGGGTAATGTTTTTGCATGTCAGTGAAAAAAGTACAAGGAATAATATCGGCAATAGTATTATTAACTTTTTCATAGACAGGAGTTTTTAAATATGTGACAAAAAAATTATTTATGAATCTGTTATTAATCCTTCAAGTATGTTTTATGAATTTGTTATACCGCATTTAATGCAAAATCTATTCATTTTTATCAGATTCTTGCTTTCGCAGTTATGACATCAAGGGCAATCAGGGATGACAAACATTTTAGTTTTTTTGGTTATAACAAGTTAGAGTCATTAAAAAATTTTAAGCATGACTTCGAATTTATTTTTCAAAAAGGTTAATTATCCTAATCGACCGGAATAGCATTATTCCAAAAAACTACATCGTGTTTGTTCTTGAAATTCAACTTTTTTTTGAAGACAATTTAGCAAACTCTGATTTTAACAAAATTTAAGAATATTGCAATATTGCCGCTAAGCACAATTTGATTTTTTAGAAAAAATGCTATACTTTTATGGGTTACTTTAGAAGCATTTCACAAATGTTATTAATGAATATTTAAAAATAACGCCATGAAAAAGTTTGCCTTTTTCTTTATTTTATCAGCATTGGTATTTGCGGCCTGCACAAAAGTTGAGCATTCTGAACGCTTTAAATTACTAACCGGCCCTGTGTGGGAATCAGATAGCCTGCTCGCGAATGGTATTGATGCAAGCCAACCTGGTCAATCTCTTGCAAATTTCAAAGGTGCTGCAAAATTCAATGAAGATGGAACGGGCTTTTTTGGCACGTACACCGGCAACTGGATGTTTTCGCAAAATGAAGCCGAATTGGTTATTATAGCTGCCGAGCTGCCTGCTGCATTAAGTACCAGAATTGAGGAATTAAGCGCCTCTTCGTTAAAAGTAACAACTACCTCACCTTTTAGGCCGGAAACCATAAGAATGACTTTTAAAGCAAAATAATGCGTATTTTATTTATATTATATTTCGCATTCTCATTATCCTTTCTTCACGCCGTTGAGCCCCCTGGATTTATTATCGGAAGGGTATCTGAAATTGAAACTGGAGAACCCCTGGCTGGTGCGAATATTATTTTCAGAAGAACCCAGGGAACTGTTACAAACAATACTGGAAATTTCATCATTCAGGCAGAACCCGGCAGTTTAAGTTTTACCGTTCAATTTGTCGGGTACAAGTCGGTTACCAGATCTGTTAATGTGCGTGCGGGTGACACATTGCAACTTAACATATACATGGAGCCCGACATAACTGAAATTGATCAGGTAGTTGTAAGTGCATCAAGAATTGAGCAAAGGATAGCCGAATTAACAGTTTCAGTCAGCGTAATAAGACCATGGGTAATTTCAAGCAACCATTTTACAATTACGCAAGAGCTTCTGAATAAATCGCCGGGTATTGAAGTACTCGACGGTCAGGCTTCCATTCGCGGAGGGAGCGGATTTAGTTACGGTGCCGGCAGCAGAGTGCTTGCCTTAATTGACGGGTTACCAATTCTCTCGGCCGATGCCGGAAATATCAAATGGAATTCCTTGCCACTTGAGAATATTGCCCAAGTAGAAATTATCAAAGGTGCTTCTTCAGTTTTATATGGTTCCTCAGCACTGAACGGTGTAATCAATTTCCGATCTGCTCTGGCAGGAAATAAACCGCTTACAAATGTTTTTTTAGAATCCGGCATTTTCGGGAAACCACAGCAGGAAAATTGGGTATGGTGGAATACCCCCAGAATGTTTAATTCTGCTTCGGTATCTCATTTACAAAAATTTGGCAATACCGATATTGGTTTTGGAGGCTTTTTCCAAACAGATAATGGTTATAGGAGGTTAAATGATGAAAAATTCGGAAGGGCAAATTTGAGAGTGAAACACCACAATCAAAGGGTAAAAGGACTTACCTATGGTATAAATTTTAATGGTTACCTTACCAGAAAAAGAGACTTTATACTTTGGGAAAACGCTGAAACAGGAGCTCTCAAGCAGGATGAATCGTTGGCAATATTATTGAACGGAAGTTTTTTTGCATTCGATCCTTTTATAAGCCTGGAAAAAAGCGATCGCTTACAGCACGACCTGAAAAGCCGTTTCCAAATTACTGAAAACAAATTTCCTGAATCGGCACAGAATAACAGTACGGCGCTGTCAATGCTCGCTGAATACCAATCATACTTCAAGCTCACGGATAAACTTAGCCTGAATGCCGGCCTATACGGGTATGGCAGTAATATAATATCAAATTTTTACGGAAATCATAGGGCCTTAAACCTTGCAGTATTTACCCAGGCCGATATGGCTCTTTCCAACAGGCTAAAAATAGTTGCAGGAATGCGTCTGGAATATAACTCGCTAAATGATGTAAGAGATGATATTATGCCCTTGTTCAGAGGTGGGTTAAATTTCAGGGCATTCGATCGTACATTTATCCGAGCTTCATTTGGGCAGGGCTACCGTTTCCCTTCGATTGCCGAAAAACATGCTGCAACCACTCTTGCCTCAGTTGTAATTATTCCCAATGCCTTATTATTACCCGAATCGGGCTGGAATTCGGAAATTGGAATTAAACATGGAATTATGACTCCCTCCATGAATGGATTGATAGATTTAGCACTATTCTATACCCAAAACATAAATCTTATTGAATATGTTTTTGGATTCTATGCTGGGCAAACAGGTTTCAGAGCCGAAAATATTGAAGACTCCAGAGTTTACGGTCTCGAACTTGAGCTTATGCTGAATAATTCATTTGGAAGATTGAATTATACAATCAACGGAGGTTATTTGTTTACAATACCTGTGGAATTCGACCGGGTTACGGGACAAGGCAGTGGTGATTATTTGAAATTCAGGCGAAAGCATTCAGCGAAAGTCCACTTTACATCCTCATATAAAAAATATGAGTTTGGCATAGGCTTGTTTGTAAAATCACGGATACTTAACATCGACAATGTGTTTTTGAACAGCGCAACGAGAGAACTAATTCTGCCCGGTTTTTACAATTACTGGTTAGAAAATAACACCGGGCATTTTTTGATTGATGCAAATATTGGATATAAACTTAGTGAAAACTACCGTATATCACTTGTTGTTAAAAACCTTACCAACACCGAATACATGGGTCGCCCAGGAGATATTCAGCCCCACAGGAATTTTAGTATTCGACTCAGCGGCAGTTTTTAGTTTAAAACCAGGCATATACCCATCGAACTTATTTCGCGAACAAACATAGCCCTGATTGCTCTTAAAAAACTATGGCGGTTCACAGGCATAGGACTTTTTTTTAAAAAAATAATTGTTCTTTATTTTGTAGCCACCAAAAGAAGGAACGAAATAAATCACAATTGTATTTTTCTCCTTCACGATGAAGTAAATGTAATTCATTAACAAAAAGTACATATGAAAACCGCTATTTACTAAATCGGGGTTATATTTAAGTAGAGCTGTATTACAGCTTAAACCACTGAACTTGGATAAAAGGCACTGCTATTCTACAAATCCAAAATATATATTTATTCACTACTGTCCGGTTAAATTTTAATAAAATCTTATAGCCTTCAAATAAATCAATGTTAGTAAAAGGTCCTTTATTAGCGGAGGTTATTTCAGCCTCAGGGAATTTTCTCGCAAATTGGTTTTATATTATAATAATATTGATATAATTTTGTTCACTACACTCTCAAAAAAGGAAAAACTCACCTCAGTGTTTTCAAGGGTTGCAGGAGGAGTAGCAAACATTAACTGTCAAACTCGGCAATTATTTTGTAGGATTTTATGTGGTATTTCTATAGCAGGGTAATTATAATTGAATTAGCCACAATTTAACCGGCATTTAACCTAGTTCGCTTATTTTTTCAAGTTTATCAAAATCCAATATTTTTATTTTCCTGCCATCCACGCAAATTACAGATTCGCCAGCAAAATGGGACAGGGTTCTTATAGCATTCGATGTAGTCATATTCGAGAGATTTGCAATATCTTCTCGTGAAAGATAAACTTTGATAGTTTTTCCATCTTCCTCCAAACCGTATGTGTCTTTCAAAAAGATAAGCGATTCGGCAAGTCGGCCACGAATATGTTTTTGAGTAAGAGATACGGTACGTGTATTGGAAAGGCCTAATTCTGTTGCAAAAGCCTTTATAATGCTAAGAGAAAGTTTTGCGTTCGCCCCCAAAACTTTCAAAAGACTTTCCTTTTGAATCAGGCAAATGGTGGAGTCCTCTATCGCCATGGCTGATGCAATATAATTTTCTTCTGCAAATAAAGCCCGGTAACCAATAAAGCCAATAGGTCGGACCAATCTTACAATTTGCTCCCTCCCTCCTACGCCTTCGGTAAAAATTTTAACTTTTCCTTCCGATAAGCATAACAAACCTGATGGTTTTTCCCCTTTATTGTAAATAATTTCTCCCTTGCTATATTTTAAGCAAACATGAGAGGATGCCAGAAATTCCCGTTCTTTTTTTAGTAAAACTTTAAAAACCGAATATTTGTTATCCAGACAATATTGACAAGCTTTATTACCTTTAGAATCCATCTCAAAAAATTTATTTTTAAACATTCATATTTCAGGGAAGGATTATTACTTAGAAAATTTTTAAAAATAGTATTTAATTTAGTATTTACCAACCAATGGCATTCTTCTCCCTCGGCCAAATGATTTTGAAGAAACTCTCAAAACCGGTGGGGACTGGTACCGCTTAAATTCACTGGCTTTTACCATTGCAAGAATCGTCTCCACAAGATAAGAAGGAAAACCCTCTTCAATTAATTCCTTTGCCGATTTTCCGTACTCTATGTACTGAAATAAAATTGGATCTAATTCAGGATATGGAGGAAGAGAATCAGTATCCTTCTGATTTGCAAGCAGTTCTGCAGATGGTGGCTTGGTAATTGAATTTTTCGGAATCACTTCTTCAAATTTATTTATAAAAGCTGCCAACTGATAAACCTCAGTTTTATAAACATCCCCAAGTACCGCCACCCCCCCGCACATATCGCCATATAAAGTACCATAACCTACTGCATTTTCGCTTTTATTGGAAGTATTTAAAAGAACCATATCAAATTTATTGGCATAGGCCATAAGAATATTACCTCTTATTCGCGCCTGCAGGTTCTCGGTTGTGATATCTTCAGAATCATCATTGAAATAAGGTTTTAACTCATTTAGATATAAATCAAAAAATGGCTGTATGTCAATAATGTGATACGATATATCTAGTTTCTTAGCAAGTTTTACTGCATCGCTAATTGAATGTCGGGAAGAGTACTTCGATGGTAAAATAAGTACATGCAGATTTTCATTCCCAAGAGCTTTCTCAGCCAGCACTAGTGTTACTGCTGAATCAATTCCTCCAGATAACCCAAGAATTGCTTTTTTCAGTTTTAATTTCTGAAAATAATCACGAATACCAAGAACCAGTGCATTATGAATAAGTTCTGCATGGTCGGAATAGACCTCCTGTATTTTGGGTGGTAGCGATTTTATTTCTGAAAGTTCAAAAACCTGAAAATCTTCGCTAAAGTAATTCATTAAATAAAAAATTTCACCTGCGGGATTTATTACCATTGAACCTCCCTCAAAAATAAGGTCCGTATTGCCTCCTACCTGGTTTACCATAAATAAAGGCATAGAATAATTTTTCGCATTTGCGCGGAAAATATTTTTCTTTAGCTCTACTTTGTTATGCGCAAAAGGCGATGCAGAAATATTAATAATAAAATCAGGCGACATTGAAATGAGTTTATCCATTGGAGCCACCCTGTAAATTTTATTTTTAGCAAAGGAATTATTGAATGTTTGCTCATACCATAAATCTTCGCAAATTGTCAGGGCGATTTTAAATCCTTTGTAATCAACAATGCTGAAGCTATCGTTTGCTTCAAAATACCTGTCTTCATCAAAAATATCATAAGTGGGAAGCAATGTTTTATTAATTATATGCTGAACTTTCCCCTGATATAGAAAATAGGCAGAATTAAAAAGGTTTTTTCCAAAAGGTTTTGGATTTATTGAAGCTGCACCTACTATGGCGGCTATATTAGTGCAGATTAATGCAATTTTTTCAACAGCCCACTGATTTTTTTCAATAAATTCTTTGGATTCAAGTAGATCGAGAGGCGGATAGCCGCATACCGCAAGTTCAGAAAACACTACAAGCTCGGCATTTACCTGTTGAGCTTTTTTTATAGCAAAAGCAATTGATGTTAAATTTTCTTCAAAATTTCCAATATGATAATTGAGTTGCGCAAGTGCAATTCTCATTTTAAGTAATTTAAGTTTTACACTATCAAAAAAGAATCCCTGTTTGAATGATTAATGAATTAATTACAGCTTCCTGCCCATTACTTGTTAAAATGTCATTAACACCATGTTTATACATAAGCCCTCCAACGATTGCAGTATTTCCCCCAATTGAATATTTTATTCCAATACCCATAAAGTATGAAAAACTAAAAAGACTAATTTCATTCTGTATCCTATCTCTGTTGTAATTTAACAAGGGTAAATCGGCGGTTGCCTGAAACCTTACATCGGCATTAAGTCCTAAATTTACAAAAAATGTAGAATAGCCAATCTCCCTTGTAGTAAATTTTAATCCCAATGGAATTGAAAAATAGGTCAAATGATAGGTTAGAATGTTACCGATTGGAATACTGTCTGTAATTTCATCGAAACGAATTTGTACTTTTTCATTAAACATGAGTCTCCCTCCTGTTGTAGAAAGTAAAATTCCAGTATGGAATGCATAATTTTCTTCAAAGTAATTATCAAGAATTAATCCTAACCTTATTCCCGGTTTAATCCCATTATTTTCAATATTCTTACTCCCGGTATTAAACCAAGAAAACTGAGGGCTGGCCATAAAACTGAATTTAACTCCCTGCGCACTGACTAATAGCGGTAATGAAAATATAAAAATAAAGATTATAGACTTTTTCATAACTTTAGCGTTATTTTAAGAAATTGATTTTCTACAAAAATAGAAAAATTTTGTTCTTGTAATCTGTTTTTCAAATGAACGAAAAGTCCTTTTTTCCTGCGCAATCAAAATTAATAAGTGTTCTACTTTTTTTAATCCCAACCGTTTTCTTTTCATCCTGCAAAACCGATCCTCATGCCATTAATTTATCGGGCATTGAAACAGATATTAGTATTTTGCGGTTAGACCAGGATTTATTTAGCCTTAATATTGACTCAATTCCTCAATCCCTGAGTGAATTAAAAAGTACATACGGTGAATTCTTTGATTTATATAACGTTATGATTATCAGGCTTGGCAATCCCGATGCACCGGTTTATCCTTCCCATCTTAGAAACTTCCTTACCGATTTGGAAATGTACAAACTTTCACATGAAGTTAAAAGTATTTTTCCAGATCTTGAATTTGTTGAAAATGAATTAAATGAAGCCTTCAGCCGATATCAATATTACTTTCCGGGTTATAAAGTGCCGAGCGTTTTCTCATATATCGGGGGCTTTAATCAAAGTATGGCAACTGCCGACACAATTTTAGGTATAGGACTTGATAAATACCTTGGAATTGATAACCCTTTTTATTCAAGGTTGCAAATCTCAAGATTCATAAGAAATAATATGCATCCTCAAAAGATCAGTTCTGATGCAATGAGGGCTTGGGCAATGACGAAATTTGAATACAATGACTCAATTCATAACCTTATTAACCAGATGATTTACTATGGAATGATTATGTATTTCGTTGATTATATGCTTCCATACCAGCACGATAGCCTGAAAATAGGATTTACCGAAGATCAGCTTGAATGGTGCCTGAAAAATGAAAGTTCGATGTGGACATACCTTGTAGAAAGAAAGTTGCTTTTTTCAACCGATAAGCGTCTTATAAACAGCTTTATTGGTGATGCCCCCTTCACAAAAGATTTTACAAATGAATCTCCGGGCAGGGCAGCGGTATGGCTGGGGTGGCAAATTGTAAAATCTTACATGAAACGGAATAATGATGTTTCCCTTAAAGAATTAATGAATACCACGAATTATCAGACAATTCTGAATAATGCACGCTACCGACCGGATTAGTCTCCCGAATAACCAACAAACTATGCAATAACCACTTAAGAGTTTAATCAGAAAAATGGTGCTCCCTTAAAGTCAAAATTGGGAAGATCGAATATAATAGCATAATAATTTTAACTAACATGTAGGCTGTAAGGCTTTAAACTATATTTAATCAATAGTATCCGACAAAAAATTCTTATTGTTCGTGTGCTCAAGCCGCAAGGACTGATACTTTTTTTCTGCAGCAAAAAAAAGTAAACAAAAAATGCCGCCGCCGCAGCGGATTTCCTGAAAATCAGATAAAACGGCTAAAATCCGGAAACCCGCTCGCTCAAACAGCACGGATTTTTTAACACTAATTTATCTGATTTTATTAACGGAAATTCCTGAGGCTGAAATAACCCCAGCTAATAAAAGACCTTCTACTAAAATTGATTTATTTGAAATCTTTACGATTTTATTAAAATTTAACCGGACAGCAGTGATTTTTAATAAAAAAACTGCCCTGAATTTTGTGGCAGTTTTTTTATTGTGAGCTTTAAACTATTCCGGATGAATAGCTTCAACGGGGCACACATCAACACAAGCTCCGCAATCGGTACAAACTTCAGGATCAATTTTGTAAATATCTCCTTCGGAAATTGCTTCCACCGGACATTCGTCAATGCAACTACCGCAAGCTGTGCAGTCTTCATTAATTACATAAGCCATATTTTTCGTTTTAAGGTTAGACAACTAAAAATTTCGTACAAATTTATTCTCATTTTTTTAATTGGAAAATAAAAACTGAGTTAATCAGCTAATTTAAACACAAATTAATTCAATGAATATTTTCAAGTTCGGAATCAAAACTACAAGACGTCAGCAAAATAAAACCTGATTTTAAACATGTTTTGTAATTTTTGTAAAGGTTTGTTTCACCTGCAAATAATCGTACAATTATTGGTGGAAAGAATTATATTATCCGTTATATACAATTGCGTTTTAATTAAAATAGTATTAAGTAGGTTAAAAACTTAATACCATGCAAAAATTAAAAGTAAAAAATGCCAGTGGTATTGAAGGGCAAATTCATCAATACCTTAAGGGCACCTCGAAAAACTATTTTTTTTGATGTCGTTGTTTGAAACAAATGTACTGTTTGATTTTCGAAAAACCAAATTTTACCCCCCCCCATTTCTTTTTATTTAATTAAATATCAGATACTTACAAGAGTACGTCTTTCACGTCTGGACATACCTATCCCATTAGTTCGGCTTTGCTCACTACAGGGGCAACTGCTATTTTTAATTGAGTACAGCGACAAATATTGTATGTTAAATTCATCATTCCGATTTTTGCTTTAGCCCTTGCAATACCAATGGTACAGACAAACGACCCATTCATGCTGTTCTCAACAAATCCAAATAAATGCTCTACCCGGGCTCGCACCCTCGTTTTATCTTTATTGTCTGCTTTCTGTTCTTCGGTTAAGGGTTTGTTCCGGTATCCCCTCTCATTTATTTTGGTGACGACTTTTTTCTTTTTGTAAACCGTTTCCTGATCTTCTCCTGTATAAGCGCTATCAGCATAAAGCGGTTGCCCTTCGTCTTTCTCTGTCAACAATTGTTCCATAACTTGCGAATCATGTACAGAAGCATCAGTAACTATATATTCCTCAATCAGTTTTGTCCTGGTGTCGGCTTTTACATGGTTTTTATATCCATAGAAAGTTGTGTTGTTTTTCTTTGTCCACCTGGCGTCCACATCCTTTTGTGCCAATTTATGGGGCTTCACTTTCCACTCATTTGGCGCTGTCCCTGTTTCTTTTATGTGCTTGTTTTCTTCTCGGGTATTGCGCTGACGTGGCACTTGAACGAAACTGGCATCCACCATCTTGCCTTCATTGGCAAAAACCCCGGCTGCATCAAGGGCTTAGTTAAAGGTTTTGAATAAACCCATGATGATATTCTTTTCTATCAGCTGTTCCCGGAACAACCAAAATGTTTTACTGTCAGGCACTTTATCACTTTTCTTCAATTCCAAAAAACGTTTAAAACTTGCCCGGTCAACAATTTGATATTCCAACTGATCATCAGAAAGGTTATACAGACTTTGAATGATAAGTGTTTTGAACAATACCAATGGGTTGAATGGGGGGCGGCCTCCCTTCTAAAAATCCCTATCTTCATTCTTAAATGCCTCATTTATAGGTGATTCAAATATTCCCCAGTTAATAAATTTATTAAATTTTTGTAGCGGATCACCAAATTTAATGAGAGTTTCCAATAAAAAATGATCGTCAAATAGTCCGTGTGGGTTAATGTTTTTCATAATTTGCTTATTTTTATACTGTAATATCTATTATATTATAGATATATTATTGACATTCAAATGATTATATCAACAATGGGTTTTTAGAGATGCCC
>BBPF01002521.1_pt4 | contig 20031 bp, 21 predicted proteins | sample 1343921 | NCBI WGS metagenome assembly BBPF01 (sample SAMD00019090, study PRJDB2971) | groundwater metagenome | isolation source: The Cedars highly-alkaline
GGGGTTCTGGTTTGCAAACCAGAACCCCAGTGCTAACAGCCTACATTTGTGTCTTTGTCTTTGTCTTTGTCTTTGTCTTTGTCTTTGACCTTAGATTAAGCTTCTAAAACAAAGATAACCTCTATCCTGACCCTGTATTCCTCTATCTTATTTTCTTTAACATGAATTCTGGACTCAATAATCCGCAATCCAGTGATTCCTCTAAGGGTCTTAGTAGCTCTTTTAAATCCCGTTTTGATTGCATCATCAAAACTTACCGGTGACCCCGCGACAATTTCCGTAACCCTTGCTACTCTTCCCATTTTCTCTTCCCTCCTATTCCTATTTGCCCACAACAACACAAAACATCCTCCTTCCGCTAAATTTTACTCACTTACTCCAGACTTGCCTCAATATAAGCTATTAATTGCCCGATCTCAATTATTACTTTCTGGATTACTTTCATCTTGTCAGATGGGTCAACTGAGGATGTATCCTCAAGCTCGGAGAAGGTAGCAATAAGGACATCATCTTCCTTCTTAAAGATTGTTTTTGCTTTTTCTAATAACCGATTATACCTGTTCACGAATGGAGCGGCGCTATAGTATCCCGCTCCACGTTGCTGAATATTTTGCAAATCAGTAGCTAATGCTTTGACCATTCTTAAGAGCACTTTCTTCTCGTCCATTCCGGTATTCCTCCTTTGAAAGGTATTATAGCATATTTTTTCCGCTCCTGACAATCAAAAAGTTATAAGATGGGCGAGTTTTTAATTTGTAGACCTTATCTTATTTTTGTGATATTATCAAGAAAAATAAACTTATGCGAAATCAAATAAAAGGAGGGGGTGGATTTTATTCATGAAACTCTGGCAGAAGAATTATAAAATAAATAAAGAGGTAGAAAGATTTACCGTTGGGGAGGATACCATCCTTGATAATGAGCTTATTTTTGCTGACGTCCTGGGAAATATTGCTCATGCGACAATGCTTTCCAATATAAACATTCTTACCAAAAGTGAACTTAAGAAAATAAAAAAATCTTTACTGAAGATATTGGAACTTGAAAAAAGCGGCAAGTTTATCATCAGAGATGAGGATGAGGACATTCATACGGCAGTTGAGAACCATCTGACCAAAACGCTCGGAGAAGTAGGGAAAAAGATTCATACTGGCCGCTCCCGTAACGACCAGATAATGGTTGACCTGAGACTTTACAGCAAGGAAAAGCTGTTGAATATTGAGAAAGAGCTTCTTCTTTTCTGCCAAACTCTCCTGAAATTCTCTCGCAAAAATGAGAGGGTTGCTATGGCTGGCTATACCCACTCCCGCCATGCGATGCCTTCCTCAGTAGCACTATGGGGAGGCTCATTTATGGAGTCCTTACTTGATGACCTCATTCTTCTCAAAGCTGCCTATGAGATAAATGACCAGTCTCCATTAGGGTCGGCTGCCTCATATGGAGTCCCCTTGAACATAGACCGCAAATTTGCCTCAGAGCTGCTTGGTTTTGGCAAAGTCCAGAACAACGTCCTGTATGTCAGTAATAGCAGGGGGAAAATAGAATCCATCATCCTGGGGACCCTTTCCCAGATAATGCTTGACCTTTCCCGTCTTTGTGAAGACTTGATTCTTTTCACGCGTGAGGAATTTAACTTTTTTTCACTCCCTGATGAGCTTTGTCCCGGCTCAAGCATAATGCCGCAAAAGAAGAACCCTGCACCTCTTGAAATTGTAAGAGCCAAATCCAGTACAGTTAGCTCTTATTTATTTCAGATAACAAACATTGTGCAAAAGCTTCCCTCAGGTTACAGCAGCGATTTGCAACTCACCAAGGGATCGTTGATGAAAGGGATGAGGGATACGGAAGGTTCAATAAAAATCTGTAATTTGATTATGTCAAACCTGATAGTGAATAAAGAAAAGCTGACCGCTGGACTCAGTGGAGAGATTTTTGCTACCGATGAGGTATATAAGCTTGTTAAAGAAGGGGTTCCTTTCCGTGATGCCTACCGCCAGATTGCAAAAAATATTAAGAAATTGAAAGTTAACGACCTTCAGGAAGCTCTTCTTTCCCGCAAACATATTGGCGGAACAGGAAATCTTGGATTAGCGCTTATTGAAAAAGAAATCAGAAAAAATCTGACACTCCTGACAAAAAGAAAAAACCAGTTTGAGGCAAAAAAGAAAGAACTACTTAATCTCTGATTTAATGATAAATCTTCTTCTCTTTGTCATTACTATTGGTTCCACTCTCTTTGTCGGTGCAATAGGTGCCAATGGTAATCCAATTAGGAATATTGGTGATATTCTCCTGGGAATACCATTTTCTTTTAGCATTATGAGCATCCTCTCCTTCCATGAGCTTGCTCACTATGTCGCTGCTCGATTTCATCGGGTAAAAGCAAGTCTTCCTTACTTTATTCCTGCTCCCACACTCATTGGAACACTTGGTGCGGTTATTGTAATGAAATCACCTATGCCCAATCGAAGGAGCCTTCTGGATATAGGAATAGCAGGTCCCATAGGAAGCTTTGTTCTTTCAATTATATTTCTGATTATTGGACTTAACCTGTCAACGGTAAATATTACCGCACCGGAACCAGAAAGAATTGCACTTGGAAGCTCAATTCTTTTCTCATTTATAGCAGATCTGATAAAAGGGCAATTACCCGATGGTTATCACATCATGCTTCATCCCATTGCCTTTGCTGGCTGGATTGGGCTGCTGGTAACAGGATTAAATCTTATCCCTGTCGGACAGCTTGACGGAGGGCACATCGCTTATGCACTGTTAGGTAGATGGCACGCTACAGTTGCTAAGATTGTATTTGTTTCTCTCCTTCTTCTTGGTTTTTTTACATCCCGCATCTGGCTCTTCTGGGCATTCTTAATATTTTTTATGGGGCTGGAGCATTCTCCACCCATTGATAACATAACATCACTGGACGGAAAAAGAAAAATACTGGCTATCTTTGGTCTAATAATGCTTATCGTGAGCTTTGTTCCCGCGCCGATAAAATGAAGAATAAAGAAATAGCACAGATTTTCAGTCAGATAGCTGATATTTTAGAAATAAATGATGAGAATCCATTTCGGATACGTGCTTATCAGAATGCCGCCCGCATTGTGGAAGGACTCCCTGAAGAAGTGGAAAAGATTGAACAGCGTGGAGGAATAGGGGAGATATCTGGAATTGGCGCCGGTATTGCTGATAGGATAAGTGAGCTCGTCAGGACAAATCGTCTTTCTTATTATGAAGAGTTAAAAGCAAAGACCCCGGAAGGTCTCGTCAGAATGCTTGACATTCCAGACCTTGGCCCCAAAACGGTAGCTCTTCTCAAGCAGAAATTAGGTATTGAAAACATTGAACAGTTGGAGAAAGCAGCCCGGGAAGGCATCTTGCGAAACCTTCCCGGAATGGGAGAGAAAACTGAGGAGAATATCCTTTCGGGAATAGAGTTTCTCAAGTATCACCGTGAAAGAATTCTCCTTGGAAAGGCTTATCCTTTGTCACAATCAATCATTATTCTCTTGAATAAAATTTCTTCAGTTAAGCGGATAAGTGCGGCGGGTAGTCTGAGGCGAATGCGGGAAACAATTGGCGATATTGACATTCTTGCTACCTCAGAGGAGCCGCAACAGGTAATGAAAGTATTTACTGGTATGCCGTCAGTAACCAGTGTTCTGGCTATGGGAGAAACGAAGTCCAGCGTTTACATAGAAGAAAATATTCAGATTGACCTGCGCGTGGTGGCGGAGGAAAGCTTTGGAGCGGCGCTCCAGTACTTTACCGGCTCAAAATCTCACAACATAAAACTGCGGGAACTTGCGCATAAACGTGGATTAAAAATTAACGAGTATGGAGTTTTTAGAATAAGCGGAGAGAGGATAGGGGGAAGAGAAGAAGATGATATCTACAAGGTTCTTGCCCTCCATTATATTCCCCCGGAACTCAGGGAGGGTCTGGGTGAGATCGAGGCTGCCCAGCAGGGTAGGGGACTGCCCGAGCTGATTACGCATGAAAAAGTAAGAGGAGATTTCCATGTTCACTCTAACTGGAGCGATGGCGCAAATAGCATCCCGGAGTTAGCCGCAGCAGCAAGGAGGCTCGGATATGAGTATCTGGCAATCTGCGACCATTCAAAGTCTCTTGGTATTGCCGGGGGCTTAAGTGAAGAAAGATTACGAAAACAGATTAAAGAAATCAAGGCGCTCAACAAGAGTTTCAGTAATTTTCAGATTCTCTGCGGAACTGAAGTGGATATTGACAGTGATGGAGAGCTTGATTTTAGCGATGATTTACTATCCGAGCTGGATATTGTCATCGCCGCTATTCATACAGGATTTAAACAAGAAGGTTCCAGGATTACTGAGCGTATCATCAGCGCAATGGAAAATAAATTCGTCAACATAATTGCCCATCCAACGGGGAGACTGCTTGGAGAGAGGGAAGGGTATGAGCTTGATATGGAGAGGTTAATTGGAGAGGCAAAGAGGACGGGAACAGCTCTGGAACTTAATGCCCTTCCACAACGGCTGGACCTGAGCGACGTTCATTGCCACATGGCAGGCAGCGCAGGAGTGTTAATTGCTCTTGGGACGGATGCCCACAATGCGGCACAATTAGAGGTAATGCAATATGGGGTAGCTACTGCCCGTCGCGGCTGGCTGGAAGAAAAGAATGTCATCAACACGCTTTCCTTGAGCAAACTATTAAAAAAGCTCAACAATGGAAAAACATAAATTTTTAGTTAAGGACGAATCGGCACGGCTGGATGTATTCCTGTCTCAGCAAGGTCTTTCCCTTTCTCGCGCGGCAATCCAGAAATTGATTAAAAACAAAAATGTTCTGGTCAATGGATGCCCGCTAAAACGCAACCATTTGGTAAAATCAGGAGACGAGATAGCCGTTGAGATACCGAAGACAAATTTTAATATGGCTGAAAATATCCCGCTTGACATTCTATATGAGGATGAAAGCATTCTTGTTATCAATAAACCTGCCGGTATGGTCGTGCACCCCGCTGCCGGTCATCACCAGGGAACATTGGTTAATGCCCTCCTGGGCTATACCGAGCGCCTCTCTTCCCAGGATTGCCACCGCCCTGGGATTGTTCATCGGCTGGATAAAGACACATCAGGAGCACTGCTCATTGCCAGAACTGACGCTGTTCACCTTGATTTGACCAGACAAATGAAAGAAAGAAGTATCAAAAAAATTTATATAGCTCTGGTCCATGGAAAGGTTGAACCCGAAAAAGGAGAAATTATTGCTCCTATTGGAAGGCACTGCCAGCGGCGAGGAAAAATGGCAATACGCTATGCAGGCGGAAGAGAAGCAGTAAGCTATTATCGTGTTTTAGAAAGGCAGAAGACAACAACTCTTCTTGAGATAACCCTCTCTACAGGCAGGACGCACCAGATAAGAGTGCATTTATCATATATTGGCTATCCGATAGTCGGAGATAAGATTTATGGGCGTGACAGCGGGCAAAAAAGGAGCAAAGAGCTTTTACTAATTGATTCTTTTCCGCGCCAGGCGCTCCACGCCTACAAGTTAGGATTCATTCATCCTGCAAAAAAAGAATATGTAGAGTTCACTGCCCCTTTGCCGGAAGATATGAAAATGCTGCTTCTATGTCCCTGCCTCCCAGGAGACTAAGTATTTTTTTTGCTCGGAGGTAAGGTTGTCTATTTCTACTCCCATAGATTTTAATTTTAGTTTGGCTATTTGTTTATCTATTTTTTCCGGAACAGGATATACTTTTTTCTTCAGTGTTTGACTTTTTTGTACTATAAACTCTGCCGATAAAGCCTGATTGGCAAAACTCATATCCATAACACAAGCCGGATGGCCTTCTGCCGCCGCTAAATTTACTAATCGTCCCTGACACAAGATATTAATGCGTGGACCATTTTTAATGGTGTATTCTTCAACAAATTCCCTGACTATTCTTTTTTTAACCGATATCTTCTCAAGAGCGTCCAGATCAAGTTCAACATTAAAATGACCGCCATTAGCCACAATAGCCCCGTCTTTCATTAGCTTGAAATGCTCTTCCGAGATTACTTTAGTGTCGCCGGTAAGGGTGATAAACACATTGCCTTTGGGGGCGGCTTCTTTGATGGGCATAACCTCATATCCATCCATAATCGCTTCAAGTGCTTTCAATGAGTCCGTCTCAGTTACAATTACCCGAGCGCCCATACCCCGGGCGCGCATAGCCACACCCCTGCCGCACCATCCGTAACCACAGATAACAACATTAGCTCCGGCAAAAAGTATATTAGTAGCTCTGATAATACCATCAACCGTAGACTGACCGGTCCCATAACGATTATCAAAAAAACATTTGGTTTGTGCATTGTTAATTGCTATTATAGGAAAAAGCAAAAGTTCTTTTTGCTCAAGACTCTTCAGTCGGATAACACCAGTTGTGGTTTCTTCAGTTCCGCCTAAAATATCTTTAACCAAATCTTTTCTTTTCTGATGAATAGCCGAGACTAAGTCCGCACCATCATCCATAGTGATATGAGGATGGACATCAAGAACTTTGTTGATATGCTGATAATAGGTGCTGTTATTCTCACCATTAATAGCAAATACAGGTATTTTATGATTTTTAACCAATGAAGCAGCCACATCATCCTGAGTGCTTAAAGGATTAGAGGCGCATAAATTTACTTTGGCGCCACCTTGCTTTAAAGTAATCATCAGATTGGCTGTCTCAGTAGTTACATGAAGACAGCAACTAATGCAGGTGCTTTTTAATGGTTTTTCTTTACTAAATCTATCGCGAATGATTTGCAGAACAGGCATATTCCGAGCTGCCCATTCAATGCGCAATTTACCTTTTTTTGCCAATCCGATATTAGCAATGTCGTAATCCATACTGCCTTCACACTTTTATACCTTTACACCTTGCTGCTGACTGCTGACCGCTGACCGCTTACTTGCTACTCCTTTTCAGCTTCTTTTCTCAGAGTATCTACTTTATCTGTTTTCTCCCATGTAAATCCTTCTTCATCGCGGCCAAAGTGTCCATAGACTGCAGTTTGTTTATAGATAGGGCGGCGCAGATTAAGATGCTCAATGATTCCCAGAGGTGTAAGATTAAATACGCGCCGAACCACTCTGGTAAGCTTTTCATCAGAAATTTTTTGCGCATCAAATGTATCCAGGAAAAAAGAAATCGGCTCAACGATACCAATGGCATAAACAAGTTGTACTTCACACCGCTCGGCAAGTCCGGCAGCAATGATATTTTTGGCAATGTACCTTGCCATATATGAAGCTGAGCGGTCTACTTTTGTTGGGTCTTTTCCGGAAAAAGCACCGCCGCCATGACTGCCAACCCCTCCGTATGTATCGGCAATTATCTTTCTTCCAGTTAATCCCGTATCTCCCTGGGGGCCGCCAATTTCAAATATTCCTGTTGGATTGATAAATATTTTCATCTCCTTACTTATTAATTCAGCGGGAAGAGTAGCCATAATTACCTTTTCTCTAATCTCTTCCCGAAGTCTTTCCATCTTGATACCCGAATCATGGTGAGCAGAAACAACAACTGATTTTATTTCTATCGGCTTTCCATTATTGTACTGCACGGTAACCTGAGTTTTTCCATCTGGCCTCAGATAGGTTATTTCCTTATTATTTCTTACCTCGGCCAACCGACGCGCCAGCTTATGAGCCAATACAATAGGAAGCGGCATCATCTCAGGAGTCTCATTTGTAGCATAACCAAACATCATTCCCTGATCGCCAGCTCCTCCCTGGTCGACACCAATGGCAATGTCGGGAGATTGCTCTTGAATTGCAGTCATTACGCCACAGGTCTGATAATGAAATCCGTATTCCGGCTTCGTATATCCTGCCTCTCTGATTGTTTCACGGGCAATAGTCGGAATATCAATATAACACTTTGTCGTTATTTCTCCAGCGATAAATACAAACCCTGTTGTCACCAGTGTCTCGCAGGCGACTCTTCCATTCGGGTCCTCCTTCATCACTGCATCCAGAATTGCATCGGATACCTGGTCAGCAATTTTGTCTGGATGTCCTATTCCCATGGACTCAGAAGTAGATAGATAACTCTTGCTCATTTTTTTCCCCTCTACAATCTTTAAGCTGCTTTTTCATTACTGGTCAGACTCACTGTATTTTTTATTTACAAACCGATAGAGGTCTGCATCGCCAATATCATACCAGTTTCCTGTAAATGTAAAGCCGTATACCGGCCGATGGCGATGGAGCCAGGCAATATAAAAGCCCGTTGCGTCAGGATTTCCTCCTTCCTTAATGTAATTTGCAACAAAACCCAGCTCTTTCTCAGGAAAGATATACATACAGATAGCGATAAGGGTCGTTACAGGATTCTCCGGCTTTTCTTCAAAACCAACAATTCTTTTCTCACTGTTAAGTGTCACAACACTATATTTTTTGACTTCTTCTCTGTCGTCTACATTGTAAAGAGCTACCGTTGCTCTTTTTTTTATATTAAAGAAGCGGATAAAATCAGTAAGAGAAAAATCAAAGAGATTGTCTCCGCCAATGATGAGCAGCTCATCATTAATTTTTTCCTTATCAATCACGAATTTTATGTCACCAATTGCTCCTAATTTTTCATCATCTGAGAATGTTTCATCGTTTATAATTTTTAGCTGTTTTTTTCCCTGATAGCCTTCGCCCCACCTGCGAAAGTGCTTAGAAAATTTACCATTTGTTACTATGTAAACTTTGTCTATATCTTCTATCTCCTCAACTCGCTCCAAAATGTATTCAATCATTGGTTTCTTACCAACAGGGAGAAGAGATTTTGGCCTATCTTTTGTTAGAGGATAGAGGCGCGTGGCATAACCAGCACACAAAATAAGAGCTTTCATTTTTTATTATCTTTTTTTGTCATTCTTGAGTAACGATAAAATTTACAAATCCAACATCAATGCCAAGTGAATCCATAAACCAGTATTGACCTTCTTCAAAAATAGGAGCGAGTTGAAAAGGAAAGGAGCCATGCCTTCCCCTCGTAGTAAAAAACTCACGCAAATTTCTATGTCTGTCCCGGCATACCAACACCACAAAATTGCTGGGAGCATTGAAATTTGTTATTTTATCACCAGGATATTTAATTTTGTCGCGCTGAGAATGTAATTCCAGGCGCCTCTCAAGTGTGGCAATATTTTCATCTGTTCCTCTTGTAATTATAATTCCATAATCAAGAATCCAGAAAAACACACCCACCGCCCCTAAGATTATTCCTAAAAATAAACCAAGCAACTTCATTTTTCCCTCCCTAATGTATACTTATTTAGTAGTTTTGTAATTTTATATCATCAATAATTTTATGACAAGGAAATTAATATTGCAACTGACTGTTGAAATATTGTTTTGCTTCGCCAACGAGGTAAAGGGACCCTGTAATACAAACTGGAGCCTGAGAAGAAGATTTAGTTAAAGCGTAAGAGATGGCATCTCTTGTATTTTCTCTAATAGTGACATTTGAAATGTGTTTTTTTGCCTCATTTGCCAGCTCATGTGGCTTTATCGCTCGTTTTGTCTGTGGCTGAGTTACCACAACCTCAGTCGCCAGAGGAGCTAACTTTGCTATTATTCCCGGGGCGTCCTTATCATTAAGAATGCCAATAACCATGATAAAATTGCTCAAGCCAAGGTCAGCGAGCGTCTTTCTTAAAGCATTAGCAGCAGAGGGGTTATGAGCGCCATCCAGCACAATAAGTGGCTTTTTCCTGATTATCTCAAATCTTCCTTCCCATTTTGCTCTCTTCAATCCTTCCCTTATACTTGCCGGAGAGATGGGAATACCATAGTTCCTGAGAGCCTCTACTGCGCCAATAGCCGTTGTTGCGTTGACAACCTGATGCATTCCTATCAAAGTAGTTTGCAGCCGAGAATATTTTCGGTATGTTCCTTTCACTGTGAAAGTTTCACCTCCAAGATTATACTTAAGTCGGGTGTATTTCAAATTCTCGCCAACGGCAAGTAAAGTCGCCCCTTTTTTCCGACATATCTCCTTTAGTATTGACAATGCTTTCTGCCGGGAGGCAGTAACAAGAATGCTGTCTTTTCTGATTATCCCTATTTGCTCCCGGGCAATTTTAGCAACAGTTTTTCCCAGCTCGTTTGTGTGGTCAAGCTCAACATTGGTAACTACCGAGATGATAGACCTCAGGACAACTGTAGCATCAAATTTACCCTCAATACCAACTTCGCATACAAGAAAGTCTACCTTCTGCCGGGCAAAAAAAAGAAAGGCAATAATGGTAACAGTTTCAAAAAAAGTCAGCCGTTCTGCTTTTGAGAGCAGATGGAGTGCACCTCTAACCTCCGCTACTAATTTAGCAAGCTGTCGTCTGGAAATAAGAACGCCATTAATGGCAATTCTTTCCCTTAATTTAGTAAGATGAGGAGAGGTGTAGGTTCCAACTTTGTACCCGGCACTACGAAGAATTGAGGAAATAAAAGATGCTGTGGAGCCTTTTCCATTAGTTCCACTGACGTGAATTGACCTTAACTTGAGGTGTGGATTTCCAAATAGCCCGAGGGCGGTTCTAATGCTTGTAAGCCGAAACTTTTGATTTCTCCCTCCAAGGCTATAAAGATAGACAATTGCCTCTTCATACTTCATGCCAGACTACTCAAAACTTATCCAGCAGTTCAGAAAGAACTTTCTTTAGCTCTCCGCGAGAGACAATCATATCAATTAACCCTCGCTTGAAGAGAAATTCTGCCCTTTGAAATCCTTGCGGGAGCTCTCTATGTATTGTTTCCTTGATAACGCGTGGACCGGCGAAGCCAATCAGTGCTCGTGGTTCAGCAATGATAATATCGCCAAGGGAAGCAAAACTGGCAGCAACCCCTCCCATCGTTGGGTCCGTGAGAATGGAAATAAAGAGAAGATTCTCTTTATTGAGTTTGGCAATAATTGAGCTGGTTTTTGCCATTTGCATAAGAGAAAGCATTCCTTCCTGCATGCGAGCGCCACCACCAGAGCCAGATATAGTTAAAAGCGGAAGCCTCTTTTCAATCGCTCTTTCAGCTGCCCGCGTTATCTTTTCCCCAACAACTGAGCCCATAGAACCCATCATAAACCGAGAATCGGTAACTGCGATGACAATGGGGTGATTATCCAGATATCCCTCCCCGGTGATAACAGCTTCAGTGAGTCCTGTTTTCTTTTGCTCCTCAACTATTTTATCCCGGTACAGTTCTAATCCCTGAAAATTAAGTGGATCGTGGGAAGTCATCTGCGAATCACATTCCTCAAAAGTGCCGTCTTTAAGTAGTAGACTTATCCTTTCTCTTGCTCCGAGTCGGAAGTGATAATTGCATTTCGGGCAAACCTTTAGCATTTCCTCTAATTTTTTGCCAAGTATAAACTCGCCGCAATCATTGCACCTCATCCCGAGACCATTAGTTCTTTCAACTTGCTTGCGTGGCCAGACCATTTTTTTTGCCTCAACTGCCTTCAGCGCGCCTTTTTATTGCCTCAAGAAGTACAAGTGGAGGAGATAAGTTTAATGCAAGGTCTGCTCCTGGTATTATTCTTACCATAGCAGCAACTAGCCCTCCCATCTCTTCAAGACAGGGTGCCTGCTCTGAGACAATAAGCAGGGTTTTCTCCCCTACGGAGAGGACGCTATAGAAACCGGTTTCCTCCGACTTTTCCGGACAACGAATGAATAATTTTGGCTTCTCCGGTCTGAATATAGTAGTATATGAAGAGGAAAATGGAATCATCAAAAATCTCACTGCAAGGGTAAAATCAACCGTTACTGTGTCTTCTTTTGTTTGAACAATTTTTGATGACCTCATCATTGGCACAAACTCAGACCATCTCTCAAAATCGGTGAGCACCTCCCAGACTTTCTCGAGGGGAGCATCAATTAGTATTGAGCCTATTCTGTGAACTCTTTCCGGCTCTGCTTTCTCAAGGATCATCATCTGGCCCCCTCTTTCAAGGCTTTCTCTAACCAGAATGTAAAACTCTTCTGGAAGAGGTTCTGATGAAAAGGCAGAACCCCCCTGGAGGAGAACAATGCTCAATAACACCAATCCTATAACAACCTTCTTCACCATTATCAATTTCCTCCTTTCACCAATCACCAATTTTAGAATATCACATTGCGCAGAATTTGCGCAACAAATTTCTTCATGTCTGTCAAAATTAACAAGGCACAGAGGCACATATAATAAAAACTTTGTTGACTTGATTCGAGAGTTTTCAGTAGAATAAGAGTATGTGCAAAGATCAGGAGTAATCAGCATGCAAATCGGGGTTATTGGTTCTAACAGATGTTCAGAAGAGATAGTTAAGATTGCTACCGATGTTGGCAGGGAGATTGCCAGGAGCGGAGCAACTCTGGTCTGTGGTGGTATGGAAGGAGTTATGGAGGCAGCCGCCAGAGGAGCGAAAGAGGAAGGCGGAAGGACAATCGGAATTCTCCCGGGATTTAACAAGAAACAGGCAAATAAATACATAGACTTTTTTATCGTTACGGGAATGGGAGAAGGAAGAAATGTCATTGTCGTCAAATCTTCAGATGCGATAATTGCCATTGCAGGCGGCTCCGGAACGCTCTCTGAGATTGCTTTTGCCCTAAATGCTTCCATTCCTGTAGTTGGACTAAACACCTGGGATTTAAGAATTTCGGGCAGGAAACCGGAAGGGATAATCAGGGCAAGAAGTGCAAAAGATGCTGTGAAAAAGGCACTCACCATGATTAAATAGGAAATACTTTGCTTTTCTTCAACAGCTTATGATAAAATTATTATCGTAAGGAAAGGATTCAAGAGGTAAGGAGGGACAATGGGAGGAGCTGAACTGATTGGCGGAGAAGAAAAAGATGCTATAGCTGAAGTTATTGACCGCGGGGCGGTTCTTTTTCGATATGGATTTGATAAGCAGCGCCACAGCATCTACAAAGTAAGTGAGTTTGAAAAGAAGTTTGCCGAATACTCAGGGGTAAGATATGCTCTTGGAGCCTCTTCAGGAACAGCGGCATTAAGGATAGCATTGGCTGCTCTGGGCATCAAGCGCGGGGATGAAGTGATTATGCCGGCATTTACTTTTGTTGCCACTGCGGAGGCGATAATTGAAAGCGGAGCAACACCGGTTATTGCCGAGATTGATAGTTCACTAAACCTGAACCCTGATGATTTTGAGAATAAGATTACAGAGAAAACAAAGGCAGTCGTTCCTGTGCATATGCTCGGCGTCGCAGCAAAAATGGATCGGGTGATGGAGATAGCAAAAAAACACCGACTCCGGGTCTTAGAAGACGCAGCTCAAGCTTGTGGTTCAAGTTTTAGGGGAAAAAAGGTAGGAACAATCGGAGACATTGGCATTTATAGTTTTGACTATGTCAAGACAATAACTACCGGAGAAGGTGGAATGCTTGTTACCAACGATGAGGATTTATATTTGAAAGCGAGTTCCTTTCACGACCACGGGCACGAGCACCAAACGGACGTTCCGCGAGGAAAGGACTTAAGGAGAGAACATGGGTTTAACTTTCGCATGTCAGAATTGCAAGGAGCAATGGGAATCGTTCAGTTAGGACGGCTTGATTATGTCATCTCCGAGCAAATAAAAAACAAAGAATCAATAAAAGAAGCTATTAAAGAAATAAGAGCTATCAGGTTCCGGGAACTCCCTGATGCGGCGGGGGACGGAGGAGATACGCTTGTCTTCTTTCTTCCCAATAAAGGAATGGCAAGTAATTTTGAAGAAGGATTGACACAAGAGGGAATAGGAACAAAAATCCTTCCATCCGCACTTAACTGGCACTATGTTGCCTACTGGGACCATATCCGATTAAAGATAAAAAACCCCAACGCTACCTGGCCATCTACCGACAGCATCCTCCGCCAGGCAATTGCCATTCCTATCTCAGTAAAGATGGCTGAGGCGGAGATAGAAAAAATAATATCCGCGGTCAAAAGAGTGGCAGGAGATGTCCTTTTATAGGCCCTATACTCCGGAGGTTTATTCCCAGCCGCGAATGGAGAAGGAATTAAACGTTCCCTGATGGGGGAGCCATTCTACCTCCACGTTATGAACAACTGCCCCCGGAGGACCCTGATGACACCAGGAGATAAGCCTTTTTACCGACTCTTCTTTTCCTTCAAGAAGAGCTTCAACCTTTCCATCCAATCTATTCCTCACCCAGCCACCAATTCCTTCTTTCTCCGCCTCTCTTGACATCATAAAACGAAAGAATACTCCTTGCACTCTTCCTGAGACGAGAACCCTTGCTCCTACCATTTACTTTAGTATCTCCAGTGTTAGCGTTTGGATATCAACGATTAACCTTTATTGCACAGCTTTTTTATCTATTCCACAACTTATCCACAGGAAGAAAGGGCTTGTTTAACTGCGGTAATTTTAGCCATGAAATACAGGATAACGATGGGTAGCCGTCATTTTTATCAGAGAAGCTCATCCTGCATTTATCCCGATTTATCCACAGGGTCTTCAAATATCTCCTAATACCACTAATATCTGAGGTAGGTGACTACATATTTATTTTGTCAAATAATTCATCATCAGGCAACAATTTCTTTAATATGCATAAATTGACAAGTTATGAGTAATTATGTCATTATTGTATTGAAAAGTAAGGAGAGAATATGAAGCCTGAAAAACAATTAGAGATTTTCAGAAGAGGAGCGGTTGAAGTTATCCCGGAGGAAGAGCTCCTCGCCAAAATTGAGAACGCTCGCAGAAAGAAACGAGGGCTACGGATAAAGTTTGGCGCTGACCCATCAGCGCCTGATATTCATCTTGGGCATACCGTCTGCCTGCACAAGCTGAAAGAACTGCAGGACCTCAAGCATGAGATAATTTTTGTGATTGGGGACTTTACCGCCACAATTGGCGACCCCAGCGGACAGACAAAGACAAGGAAGCCGCTCAGCAGAGAGGAAATAATGAAGAACGCAGAGACCTACCAGAACCAGGCCTTTAAGATACTCAGTCCCTCTCAGACAAAGGTTGTCTATAATAGCCAGTGGTGTGATAGATTAGCGCTTGCTGAGGTGTGTGAGTTGGCTTCTAAATATACCGTTGCCAGAATGATAGAAAGGAACGACTTCCAAAAACGTTATCAAAGTGGGCAGGAGATAGGCATCCATGAGTTTTTGTATCCTCTCATTCAAGCGTATGACTCCATTGCCCTGAAGTCAGATGTGGAGGTTGGCGGGACAGACCAGAAATTTAATTTTCTTGTTGCCAGGGAGCTCCAGCATCGCTATGGGCAGGAGCCGCAGGTAGTACTTACTCTGCCCATTCTTCCAGGAACAGACGGAGTGCGGAAGATGAGCAAAAGCATGGGAAACTACATTGGTATAACCGAGCCGCCGCAGGAAATATTTGGCAAAATTATGTCCATCTCAGATGAACTGATGTTCACATATTATGAGCTGCTCACATCCATATCTTCTGCCGGATTGAAGAGGATGAGGAAAGGAAGTTCTCACCCTCGTGATTTGAAAAAGAGTCTGGCAAAAGAGATTGTGGCGCTTTATTATGGAAATAAGCTGTCATTACGAGCCGAGGAGGAATTTGAAAATGTTTTTAAGAAAGGAAGAGCGCCGGAAGAGATTCCATCTTTAATGCTATCAAAAAGTGAACTGAAAGATGGGAAAATGGAACTTGTAAAAATTTTACTTCTATCGTCTATGGCGAAGAGCAAAAGCGAGGCAAAGCGACTCATTCAAGCAGGAGCAGTCAAGATAAACAATGAAAAGTGCAGCAATTCAGAGATAGAAATAAGGAAAGGAATGGTTATCAGAACAGGCAAGCGAAAATTTGCGGTGATTGATATCTCGGATTGAACAAAAATCAAAACAAAAATGAGTAAGTTAGATAGTTTTAAAATAGGAGGAGAGCCGGCGCTGGTAGCAGTTATCTGGGGTGAGAACATAGGGGAGTTAGGAGCAAAAGCAAAAGAAGAAGGAGCCGACATTTTAGAGCTCAGGCTTGATAAATTCAGGCAGCTAAACCAGTCATTACTTTTGGAGTCCATCGGAGAAATAAAAAAACTCGGCTTACCTCTCATTGCCACCGTAAGACGCATAGATGAGGGAGGAGAAAGAGAGATTAAAGAAGAAGAAAGGCTTCGTCTTTTGCAGTCTATTTTCCCATATGTAGATGCCATAGATATAGAGCTAAGGTCATCATCTATTATTAATGAGATTGTCTCTCGTGGGCAGGAGTTAGAAAAAACAATAATTGTATCCTACCATAATCTAAAGGAAACCACGACGGAGAAAGAGCTTCATAAGATAGCTGAGAAGGCAAAAGCGACTGGAGCTGATATTGTCAAGATTGCCGCCTTTGCCAGAGAGGCAGACGATATTGCCCGCCTGATGAATTTTACCTACCACTCTTCCATTAAACCAATTGCCTCTATTTCAATGGGAGTAATTGGCACTATTTCCCGGATTATTGCCCCTTTATTTGGCTCCTGTTTTGGCTATGCTTACCTGCATCAGAGCGCTGCTTCCGGCCAGCTCAGCGTTTCTAAGTTAAGAAGCGAGTGGAGAAAGTATAAGATTTCTTATAGGCCTTAACGAAGAAAACAGGGCAGACCATATTCGCGGCCGTTCGCATTATTGAAAGGTATGGATTGCGGTGGACTTGAAAGCGAGGTAGATGGAGGCTCCCTCCCTTAAGTCTAACTCAGAGAGAGCATTCCCGGTTATCAATACCTTGAATATAACCCAGCCCACTTTTACCTGAACTTCATAATAGAATCCCTCTCTGATGATTTTAGAAATCACGCCTCTGAAGTTGTTACGCATACTTGAGGAGAGTCTCTCCCTGCTTATCACTATATCCTCTGGTCTAATAGCCAGATACCCTTGAGCATCCTTCATCTCCCTTCCCAGTTCCACCTCCAAATTCTGAAGCCATGCCTTGCTACCCTTAAATTCCACCAAAAAGATGTTCTTCATACCCACGAACTCCGCCACCTCTCTATCTCTGGGGAAAGCAAATACCTCACTCCGCTCCCCGACCTGATGGACCTCACCATTTATGAGCACAACTATCCTATCCGCCAGGCGCTGGCCCTGGGCCATATCATGCGTCGTCATTACTATCGTGGTGCCATACCGATGGATAATATTTGTTATGAGTTCTTCAATTCTTGATGTTGAAATCGGATCAAGGTTTGCCGTAGGTTCATCCAGTAGTAATACCTCTGGCTCAACCGCTATCGCTCTGGCTATTGCCACCCTTTGTGCTTCGCCACCAGACAGTGTTCCGGCATTTCTATTCTTATGGTCTGAGAGATTAACCATCTCCAGAATATTATCAACTTTTTGGCGAATACTACTTTTCCCCACCCCTCGCCATTTCAGCCCATAGGCAATATTATTATAGACAGTAGTGTTAAATACCACTGGTTTCTGACTTACAAACGCCATTCGTCGCCGTGTCTCTAATCCAACCTTCCCAAGCTGGGTAACATCGGTGTCATCAAAATATATCCTCCCCGATGTAGGCATATCAAGCAGGTCAATCAGGCGTAAAAGCGTAGTTTTACCAGCACCAGTGGGACCAATCAGGGCAAGAACCTCACCACTTTCCACCTTGATATTGATATTTTTCAGGGCTTCTTTCTCGCCAAATTTCTTAGATAGGTTTCTCACTTCTACTAAGACCATTATTACCTCTGCTGTATTCTATTCAGGACTACGTTGACTATGAAAGATAGCGACAGGAGAATAATCCCCAGAGCTATGGCCATCTCTATCTCACCCTTTTGTGATTCCAGCGCTATCGCCGAAGTAAGCACTCTGGTGAACCCCCTTATATTCCCACCGACCATAAAAGCGATTCCCAACTCTGAGACGGCTCGTCCGAAACCCATTATGATAGCGGCGACAATGGCGAACCTTGCCTCTTTTGAGATAATTATAACAGCCTGAAAGTCGCTGGCGCCAAGCGATAGCGCCGTATCCTTAATCGCTTTATCTACACCACTGAGAGCCGAAATGGTTAGACCGAGCAATATCGGTGTGATTAGCATCATGTGCCCGATGACCATAGTAGTTGGCGTGAAGAGTAGATTTAAGCCACCGATCGGACCGGCCCGAGAAAAGAGGACAAAGACAAGTAAGCCAATACAGACCGAGGGGATACTGAATAATGTCTGGATGACATTTATCAAAACTCTCTTGCCCGGGAAACGGTAAAAGTGGATGAGACCGCCAAGCGGTAGGCAAATAAGAGAGGCGAGGATAACGGAGGTCGCTGAAATCCCCAGCGACCTCCCGGCTATCTCCATAACCTCTGGGTCAAGCGAGACGATAAGCTCGATAGCTTTGATAAAGGCGTGCCATACTTCAATCAATGGATCTTACTCCTATTCTTTAGGTTCTGCCCCAGCACAAGGGATAAATAGCGGCATCCCAAACTCCTCAACGCCGTAATTGCCGATGAGTTCCTGTATTTCAGGTGAGGTGAGGAATTCTATGAGGTTATTGGCCATCTCAATATTGGTTTTGGGATGCCTTTCTGGATTTATGGCAATGGCGGAGTAAACATTGAGCAATATAGCTCCTTCATCCACGAGCGGCACCAAATCCACTTCACCCCCGAAAGCGAGAAAAGTCCCCATATCAACCAGAGTATAGGCCTGCTTCTCACTGGCCATAAGGAGGGTTGGACCCATTCCTCTTCCCGCTTCTATATACCACTTCCCGGCTCTTCGAACTGCTTCATAATCATAGCCCGCTCCTCTCCAGATTGCCTTCTCCTTGCCATGGGTCCCAGAAGCATCTCCTCTGGAAACAAAGCGCCCGAGGCCGGTTTCCATCAATCTCTTGAAAGCTGCCTCTGGGCTTAGACCTTTAATGCCTGCCGGGTCAGCTGGTGGTCCCACAATGAGGAAATAGTTGTAAGCAAAGACAACTCGCTGGACACCATAACCCTCGGCGACGAATTTCTTCTCATAGGCTTTGGCATGAGTAGCGATAACATCTACATCTCCTCTCCTTCCCCACGCCAAGGCTATCCCGGTTCCGGCATAAATGATATCTAACTCTACATTGAATTCCTTCTCAAACATCGGTTCCAGGTGCCCCCACAGACCGGTGTCATAAAGGCTGGTGGTAGTAGCTACTCTCATTCTTTCCACGGGCCGCAGTGCCTCAACCGTTGGTGGTGCGGGAGGCAGTACCTCAACCGGTGGTGGTACAGGAGCACGTCCCACCCTACCTATAAACAGGCCAAGGAGTACTATTACTACCAGTCCTCCTATCATCTTACCTATTCTTTTACCTCTTTTACCCATTATTTTTCTCCTTATTTTTTCATTTACCCTCATTTTTCCCGCTGAACAACAGTCCCTTAATGACTTTGAAATTTTAACATTTTCCCCAACATTTTCCCCTCCTTGTCTTTTTTTATTTACCCTCATTTTTACGGTCTGCTTTCACAACATAAAAAAACCAGCTCCCATGAATTTAGAGAGCTGGTTATCGCCGAGACGCCAAAGCCTGCTGAGACGCTGAATTATTTCCTGCGTTTCTGCGGCCAAAGGGTTCTGCGTTTGCTCCTTTCCAAACACGGGAGGTATCCCGATTTCTCAAAATGCCCTATCGCTCCGATGCCATATCTCATTATTAAGACTTAGGCGCCCGGAGTCGGAGCCATATTTAATTGTTAAAGCATATCATGCCACAATATTAGGGGATGTCAAGAAAAATCTTAGGAAGAGAAAACATGGTCAGACCTCAACAAAATGAGTGGGTAGTAGGTAGTAGGTAGTGAGCAGGTAACAAGTCATTAGCTAAAGTAAAGTATGAGCAAAGTAATGTTAACATATTGAATTTCAATCTCCTACATTAGTAAATAAAGGCACAAAGAATTAAGTTGTAAGTTGTAAGTTGTAAGTCGTAAGTTGTAAGTAGAGAGTAGAGAGAAAAGAGAGATGAAATTGGAAATTAGAAATTGGAAATTGGGTGTAGTGTAGCCCTTTATGGGCGTAGAGAGTAGAGAGAAGAGAGTAGAGAGAG
>BBPF01004789.1_pt1 | contig 19834 bp, 20 predicted proteins | sample 1343921 | NCBI WGS metagenome assembly BBPF01 (sample SAMD00019090, study PRJDB2971) | groundwater metagenome | isolation source: The Cedars highly-alkaline
TTAAAAAGGTCATCAACAGTATGGTTATTAACCCAACTTGAAAATCATGGTCTAAAAAACCAAAGATTATAGTTATTTAACATTTTTTATAACACTGAATATCAGTAATATATAGAATATAGCAAAGTTTAACATAACATAGCGTAATCATAATCCAATGAATATAAAGCAGTTAGTTTTTTTGTTGTTTTGATAGTCCCCCATAGATTTTTATACTAAAAATATTATACCTATCTTTGCAGCATGTTTGTAAAGAAAATCATAAAGCAGAATAAGAATTCAGATAAGCAATATACATATTATCGCTTAGTACATACGTATAAAATCGGCAACAGGGTACGTCATCAAAATATCTTATCTCTTGGTGGGTTAGAAACCTTACCAAGGGAGCGTCATAAAGTCCTTGTCGACAGAATAGAAGAACTTGTTACAGGCAATGTATCTTCTCTGTTTCCCGACAATGAACCCTTTGCGGATGTTGAACCTCTGGCAAGACATTTTGCTGACAAAATCGTCAAAGAGAAATTATTTACTTTTACACCTGGCAAAGAGAGAAAGATATCGAAAGAAATCCTGAGTAACATCCAGGAGGTTGACATAGAAAGTGTAGAACAGGTTGATAGTAAAGAAATTGGAGGCGAATGGCTTGTAAAACAAGCATTTGACAAACTGGAAGTAAGCTCAATTTTAGCAGACTCAGGTCTTGATGCAACACAAATCGATATTGCACAGATGCTGCTCACCGGTAAGTTGTTACATCCATCAAGTGAATTGGAAGCAGAAAGATGGTTGAAGGAGAACTCCGGATCACGCGAGCTTTACCATACCAAAGAGGATATTAGCCGGTATCGACTTTATGGTGCGGCACATGCCATGTATCAGAATAAGAATACCATAGAAAAAAATCTGTACAACAAGCTATGTAATCTTTTTTCCGGAAGGAGCAAAATAGTTATTTACGACCTTACCAATATGCACTTCACGGGTCAAATGCTGGGCAGCGACAAGTCCCATTTCGGTCGCTCCAAGCAAAAGCAGACAGGTAGCAAACTAATTGGTTTGGCTTTATCTATCGACGGCATGGGTTTTGTCAGGTACAGCAAGTTTTACAATGGCAATATAAGCGAGCCCAAAACTTTTGAAGATATGCTCCGTGATGTTACCTGCCAGTTGGATACCAGGGGGGATAAACCCATAATTGTTATGGATGCCGGAATTGCAACAGAAGAAAACTTAGAAATTATAAGGAGCCATAAATTCAACTACGATTATGTTTGTGTGAGCAGAACTATCCCCAAGGATTATACACAACTCTCTGTTAAAGCAGAAACCATTTGCGACAACAGGGGCAACAAAATTGAACTGACAAAGGTTGCTGCAGAGGGTAAGGATGACAGTTTTTTACATATTAAGAGTGATCAAAAATTTAAAAAAGAAGCTTCCATCGACAATAAACTTACCATAAGACTAGAGGCACAATTGCAGGATATAAAGGACAAATTGCCCAAAAAGGGAACGCTAAAGAAAACCGAAAAGGTTCACGAGAAGGTGGGTCGCATCAAGGGCCAGCTCTCAAAAATAGGTTGGTTATATGATATCACATACACCGAAGACAAAGAAAAGGGGATTGTAACAGATATCAACTGGCACAGGGTAAAAGAGCGGGAAAGACCCAAGGGCGAATATTTTTTAAGGTATACAAATAATACCATTTCCGAATCAGAGGTATGGGATGTGTACAACATGACAAGAGACGTGGAGGCCGTATTCAGATGTTTAAAAACCGATTTAAAAGTACGTCCAATCCACCATCAAAAGGATAAATACATAGAGCCACATATTTGGCTCGGAATAATGGCATACCAAATTGTCAACTACATCAGGAAAGGATTAAAAGAAAACAACATAGATTATAGCTGGACTACTATCATTGAAAAAATGAAATCAATGCAAACCTCGATAGTAAGCATGAACAACAAAGAGAATGAAAAAATATACCTTAAACTATGTACCAGACCGACAGTTGACCAACAAATCATTTTTGACAGTCTCAAATTTAAACACCGCCCATACGTGAGAAAAACAAAAGTAGTCCCCTAATTGTAAAAAATAAAATCACAATGCGCAGTTTAGCAAGCTTTTACGACTGTGTATTTTCAAGTTGGGTTAAGGCGCAATTTCTGAATAACCCTTTTTATAATCGCAGTATAAGAGGAATTTCCGAAAAACAATAACTATTGGATATTAGCCAAAATCAACATTTTAACAACAGGATCTTCCATATTGTTGGGGAGGACATTTTATGGTTCCATAGGAACAAAATATACAACAATCTCCTTGTAAAGGGTTTAGTAATATGTTGCAATTAGTGCATTCATAAAAAAATTGACATGCATTTTCGGGCATGATTTCTGCCTTTTTAAACCCACAATTGGGGCATTCAATTGAACTTTTATTTATAATGGTGTTCATGAATTTTTATTCTTTTGCTGATCTATATCAAGCAATGATTTTCCTGAATCACTTAACAAGCTAACCGACCATTTAATTATTATCAGGGAGCTTATTATTGCTGCAAGGGTATCTAAGAATGGAATTCCCCAAACCAGGGCTACCGTTAATCCCAAAATGGCTGAAAAACTTGTAAATGCATCGGCAATTACATGCAGGTAGGCCGCCTGTATATTGTAATCGCCATGTTCCTTGTTATGATGCAACAAAAATGCACTTGCAATATTTACTGCCAAACCAATAAAGGCAACTAATATGGCTTGATTATATGCTATTTCAAGCGGATTGTAAATACGTTCAACGGCCTCAACCATTATTATAACGGCAAAAATCAGCAAAATTATGCCACTGGTATATCCGGAAAGAGAAAGGATTTTATCCGAATTTCCATTAAACTTTTCATTTTTAGATACTTTTCTTACAATAAAGTATGCTACCCAGCTAAGGCCAATAGCAAACACATGAGTGCCCATGTGAATTCCATCGGCCAGTAAAGCCATTGATTTTGTAACTATCCCGAAAAAGATTTCAACTATCATAGTAATGGCCGTTAGAAATACGACCAATAATATTTTCTTCTCGTGTTTTTTTGTATATTCCTGCATAGGTAATAAAGAAATTTATTGAAGCAAATCTAATAAAAATTATTATTAATATTTAGTCTTAATAACTTCAGTGAAATTGAATGCTTATAGCTTGTCTACTGGTTGCATCAGGATTTTTTATAGAAAATCAATCTGAGTTAAACTTGGAAAATTTGTCTAATTCATCTTACAAATCTTTATACCTGCAAGCCGGCGGCAATTTTGATTAATTGAACAGCACAAATTGCTTTAACTCCGAAAGTTTCAAATAATAATCCCTTTCATTAATTAAAAAGGTTTCCCAGAATTCGTTCATCAGGACGACTTCAATTAAATATTCCGGAAAGGAAATTTGGCCGGCATGCAATAGCCCAAGACTGTTTTCTGAAAACTGTTCATCGCCAAGAATTGATTTTATCTGAACATGATTTTCGTATAATGTCTGTACCGAATTATAAAGGTTGATTAACGAAGTTTGAATTTCCCCCTGAACGTGCCTGTGACTGGATTGCGCCCAATTTTTTTGCAGATTTGCCTGTTTTATGCGGTTCCTGTTTTCCCATAGGGGAATAGTTATTCTTGCCTGAAATCCGTGTAATTTTTGATTTAGTATTGCCTCCGACCTGTAACCGGCCCCAAAAACCGGGAAACTGTTCATTTTTTCATGCCTGATAATATTTTCGCTCTCTGAAACACCTAACTCAGCCAGGAGTAAATCGGGGTTTTGATTTGGCAAAAGTGCAATAAGGGAATCCAGCGGCGGTAAAACCCAGTTAATGGGATATTCAAAATTAAAACCAGAAATTTCGCGTCCTCCTACCAACATCCGTAAATTTTCCTCATGTATTTTAGTTTCGGTAAGCGTTTTACGCCATTCATTCTGAGCGCCTAAATCATGAATTCTGGATTTCTCCAAAACACGCAATGATATTTCTCCTCTTTCAAAGGCCAAAGTCAACAGTGTAACTAATTTTTCGGTTTCCTGTTTTCTCCAGTTTAGTTGAGCAGCCTTCTTTTTTAGCCATACAAGATTGAAATAGGTAGAACGAACATTATGCAAAATTGCCTTCTTTTCTTTTTCGGCAATAGCTATATTTTGTTCAAATTGCAGATGCTTTACTGCCGATTTTGATTTGTAATAACCAGGTACGCGGAATGTTTGCATCAGCTCAAATTCATTTTGATTGCCAATTACATCAGGCCGACCCCACAAGTAGCTGAAGTTTATTTCCGGATTATCGGGGAATATTCCTGTACGTGATTTTACCCTTTCAGCCTCAATCCAGTTACTCAATGCAATCAGGCTGGGGTTGTATTTCTCAACCATACGAATTAAACTGTCAAGTGTTTGGCTGAACCCTGAAAAAGGTAAAGCTGCTAAAAAAAATATATATATTATTCTTTTCATCTGAATCAAGATTACGTTAATAAATTAAAATGTAAACCAGGAATCACATTTTGTGCTCATTTGGCAACTCAATAATCGGATACTTGAGTTGCATTTTATTGGCATCTTTAGACTTTACCAAATAATACACTGCCGGAACTATGAATATATTCAGAAATGTGGAACTGATTAATCCTCCCAGAATTACGACAGCCATTGGGCTTTGAATTTCGTTACCCGGCATGTCACCTGCAAAAGCAAGCGGCACTAACGCCAGGGCAGCAGTTAAAGCAGTCATTAAAATAGGGTTTAACCTGTCAAGCGATCCTTTACTAATGGCATTTTGTAAAGTAAATCCCTCCTCAAGCAGGCTATTATATTTCGAAACCAATAAAATACCATTTCTGGAGGCTATACCAAACAGGGTTATGAATCCTAAAATTGCAGGAATGCTTAACATTCCGGCCGTTGCCCAAATGCTGAATACACCTCCGATAAGGGCAAGCGGAAGGTTTAGAAGAATAACCAATGAAATGCTAATTTTTTTAAATTGTATGTATAGAAGTAAGAAGATGACAATAATAGCAAGAATCGAAGTGTAAAAAAGTAATCCTGCAGCTCTTTCTTCGCTTTCGAACTGACCTCCATAAACTATATAATAATTTTCCGGAAGATTGATATTGTCATTTATATTCTGCTGAACCTCGGTAACAACACTTCGCAAATCACGCCCTGAAACCATTGCAGATACAACTACTTTACGTTGCAAATCTTCGCGGTTTATGGTATTTGGTCCCGATGCCGATACAATGTCGGCTACTTCCCTTAGTGGTACTTTGTTCCCATCGTGAGTACTGATTAAGGTATTTCTTAGCGCATCAATTGATTGCCGATATTTGTCGTTGTAACGTAAAATAAGATCAAAACTCATATTGGATTCGTAAACTTCCGAAACTTTTTCTCCGGCAAAAGCCACATCAATAAATTCTGCAAATTCATTAACCCTTATTCCATAATGCTTTAGCATTTCTCTTTTGGGCATTATCTGAATTTGAGGAATTTCAATTTGCTGTTCCACATTCACATCAACCAAACCTTCAATGCCAGAGATGTTTGCCTTAATGTTGTTGGAAATTGAAAATAGATTTTGCAAATCGGTTCCAAAAACCTTTATTGCAATATTTGCCCTGGTTCCTGAAAGCATGTGGTCTATGCGATGCGACAAAGGCTGTCCCACTGTAATATTAATACCTCTGACACCCGACAGCCTGTTTCTGAGATCATTTAAAAACTCGTCTTTTGTTCTTTTGCCAAGGGTAAATGGCACATCTACTTCAGAGGAAAATACCCCCTGTGCGTGTTCATCCATTTCAGCTCGTCCGGTACGCCTTAAAACTGTATTTATTTCTGGCATTTCAAGTAATTTCTTTTCGAGCATACTGTTTAATTTATTGCTTTCTGCCAATGAAATCCCCGGCAGACTGACTGTGCTTAATGTAAGCATACCTTCGTTGAATTCGGGCAGAAAACTCCGGCCCAAATTGAATAATACAAACATTGAAGCCATAAACAACAGTGTTGCTGCTGTAATGAGAGATTTTTTAAAATGAAGCGCTTTCTGCAATACTATTCCGTACTTAATGTTAATCCACTGCACCCACCGGCTGCCTGTTTCATGTTGTTTTAACAGGTTTTTTCCTGTTAATAAGTAGCTGCACATAGCCGGAGTAAGCGTAATTGCAACAGCAAATGAGGCAAACAGCGCTACCAAAAAGCTTATACCAAGAGGCCTCAGCATCCGGCCTTCCATTCCCGAAAGGAAGAATAAGGGAATAAATGCAACTGATATTATCAAAGTGGCATTTAAAATAGATGCCCTGATTTCTTTAGAAGCACTGAAAATAATGGCAAATTTTGTTTCCTGTTCTTCTTTTGGTTTGCGTGAATTCAGCTTTAACCTTTTCAAAACATTTTCAACATCAATAATAGCATCATCAACTACCGACCCTATTGCGATAACCATTCCTCCAAGCGACATGGTATTTAAGGTCAAACCAAACATTTTAAGTACAATAACTGAAACCAATAATGATATTGGAATTACTACGATTGAAATTAGTGTAGTTCTGAAATTAAGAAGAAATACAAATAGAATTATCAGAACAAAAATGCCGCCTTCAATCAGGGCGCGGGTAACATTATTCACAGCCCTGTTAATAAAATCAGCCTGACGAAATATATCGGTTCGTATCGTCACGTGGTCCGGTAATGATTGCTGAAGGGTCGCAATTGCTTCATCAATTCTTTCAGTTACATGAAGAGTATTTGTATCCGGTTGTTTCAGCACCATCATTACCACAGCGGGTTTGCTATTGAGGAAGGCTGCACCTATTTGCGGGGCTGGACCAATTTTAACATCTGCAATATCATTTATCGCAATTACTTGTCCATTACTAACCTTTACAACTGTGTTTCCAATATCATGGATACTGCTGGTTTGCATAATACCCCTGATTACATATTCATTTCCAAAATCGTTAAGTATTCCCCCTGTAGCATTCCTGTTCAGATATTTAGTGGATTGCAATAATTCTGAAAAACTTACATTATGGAAATCCATTTTTTCGGGATTTACTTCAATAATATATTGTTTGTATTCGCCACCCATTACAATAACCTGAGATACTCCCGCAATTGACAGTAAGCGGTTTCGTATATGCCAGTCTGAAACAGTGCGCAATTCCATTGGATAAATAGAATCGGAAGACACTGTTATCAGCATTATTTCACCAATAATTGAAGTTTGGGGTGCAAGAGTGGGATTGCCTGCATTTTCCGGCAGGCGACCTGCAACCGCAGAAAGTTTTTCGCCAACTTTTTGTCGCGCCTTTAAAATGTCGGTGTCCCAGTCAAAATCGACCCAAACAATTGAAAATCCGGTTGAAGATGAAGAACGAACCCTTCGAACATTCCCTGCTCCATTAACTGCTGTTTCGATTGGAAAAGTTACCAATCTTTCCACTTCTTCTGCTGCCATACCATGCGCCTCGGTTAATACCACAACCGAAGGAGCAGTCAGATCGGGGAAGACATCTATTTCCATACGTGTTGTTATGTAACTCCCAACCACTACTAAAAGCACGGCTATAAAAATTACATACAAACGGTTTTTTAATGAAAACTCTACTATTTTATCTAACATTGTTTCCAGATTTAGTGTGTATGACCATGCAGGGGTAAATCACCGGCCATGGCAGCAAGCTTTATCTGAAATGCACCTTTGCTTACAATTCTCTCCCCCTGATTAAGGCCTGTTAAAATTTCCACATTTAGACCATCATTATTTGCAAGTTTAACTGGTCGTTTAATAAAAGATTCGCCTCCCGTTTGAACAAACACGTAGTAAAATCCTTGTTCTTCAATAATTGAAGAAAGAGGTACCACCAAAACATCATGTTTTTTTTCGGTCATTAAAAAAGCCTCAATAAACATACCCGGAATAAGTATTCCCGTATTATTTACAGAAAAAATTACCGGAATACGCGTGGCTGCTTCATTTACAAATGCATTTGCAGCACTTACTTTTCCATTAATTTCTGAAAGCGTAAGCGTTTTATTATTGCCCGGCAACCTGAAATGAGCATCAAATATTGAATTTACCCTTTGGAAATCAGATTGATTTACGAATGCTTCTATAAGTAACTGTTTTTTGTTGCTTACAGTTATAACCGATTTTCCTGCTTCTATAAACTCGCCTCCCGAAACTGTAATTTCTGAAACATATCCATCAAAGGGTGCAATTATTTTAAGGCCATTTTCCGAAACTATTTTTGCCATTTGTGAATAAAGAATCGAATCCTGCTTATATCTGGAAAGGATTTCCAGGAATTCTTTTTGTGAAATTGCCTGTTTTTCAGCCAAAGGCTTGGTTCGGGCATAATCGGCTTTGCTTCTTTCGAAAGCAATACGAAATTCATAAAGCTTAATTGAAATATTGTTTTCAATGCCTGAGCTGGTTACTGTTGCAAGTAAATCGCCCGTTTGTACCGATTCCCCGTTAACCACGAAAATATTAACCAAGCCTGCCAAGTTAGCGGTTAACACTCTGGTGAATTGATGATGATTTTTTACCCTTGCAGAAGTTTTTATAACTGAATGGAATGATTGCTTTAGAACTTCCATAGTCATAAATTCTGTATTCCATGCTTGTTCTTTAAGAAATATAGTTGCATCGCCGGTAACGGTTGAGGGAATTGCATGCGCAGCTTTGTGTGAATCCGGAAAAACTTCGATTTCCGGTATTTCAAAAGTTAAAGCACCCTTTTCACCAGTTTTCTCGAACACTAACCTGTAAATACCTGCCTCCTTTGGTTGCAGAGACGGCTTGAAAATACCAGGTGATACAGGGCTTTCAACAGAATGTCTTAGCCCTTTCCCGTCTTTGATAATGCTTACCGTAAGCCTACCCTGTGTAACGGGCTTATAATCGGCAAGTTCGGTAAAATGAGCTATAAAGGTACCCGTTTGACCAACCACCAACGGCGGAAATTCAACAAAAAATTCAAAGTCAGAGGTAAAAAAAGTAAAACTCATCATTACTTCTTCGTGTTCATGCGGTTCATGGTCTCCGTGCCCACCAATTACATCATGTGTATGTCCATGCGAGCCTTGATTAAAAGTGCAGCCAGAAAAAAATATCAAAGCTGCACTATATAAAAGAATTTTAATATAGTTCATAGTTTTTATTTTTAATTCCCATGAAAAATGTAAGGAATGATTAATTAATGTACATGTGGTATGTCGTGTTTATGATCATGGTCGTGCTGTTTTTTTACTGAGTCAGCATTTAATGAATCATTTACCACAAACTCTTCCTGTTCGGTATGTTCATGATAGTGTGTATGCCCATTATGCGTATGACCATCGTGTGTATTGTCGTCATGTGTATGTGAAGCATCGGGCTGGTTAGCATCAGGTTGCCTGCCAGTTCCACATGATGATATAAGGAAACTATAAATTGCAGCTAAAATTACTATATAAATGTAGGGTTTCATTGAATTAATTTTATTAAAGTTAAAAAATTTGAAATTTGAATAGGCGGAACTTGGCCTCCAATTCCCATTTATTCAATTGTCATTCGCACCTGATTCAATATCAAGAAATTATTTAAAATATTCTTGAATTTGCAAAAATGTAAACTGTTAATTAAAAAAGAAAACTGTGGCCAGGAGTTCAGGCAATAGAAGGAGGAGCCCGTAAAGCATTAGCCCCGGGTTCAAAAAGGTGGTTTATCAGGTCAGGTTTATTGTTGTATCGGGAAATTGTAATTTCTGGCGGTTTATAAAAGCCATCCGAATAACCTTGAATACATGAATAAAGAGTAAAACTTTGAACTTGTTCAAACGATTCAATAACAATTACCCTTTTGCAGACAAAATAATTTGTAACAGTAATATGGGAATGTGGAGGTAAATTATTATTGGCATCATGACTATGGGTTTCATTTGCTTTAGCCTCTACAGGTTGTCCATGGTAATGAAAATGCCCGTCCCCATGGCAATGTGCGTGACTGGCTACTTGCTTATACTCTACCGTAAAATCTCCAACAACTTTGTCATGATGATGGTGAGGAATCATCTCATGACTTAATAGTTTCAAAAATGCTACTAATAGTAATATTGCGTATATGGTGCGTATCACAAATTAGTTAATTGAAAATTATTTTCCTTTTTCGAAATTGGTGCAAAGTTAATAATAATTTCTGAAATCCGTTTTTTTTTAAAATAACCAAAAATCCAATAGAATTGGCTGACAATATTTAAAAATAAATAAATATTCAAAAATATTTGACTTTGATACAAAAACAAAGTAAATTTGAATAATTATTTAATAGGAATTATTCTTTAAGCTAATTTTAATGAGCAACAATTCCAATTTTATATTAAAACTTGGTGATTGCGGTCTGAAAATTACTCCGCAGCGGATTGCCGTACTTGAAGCAATAACAAATCTTAAGGGGCATCCGACAGCCGAAAATATTATAGAGCATGTACATAAAAATAACCCAGGTATTGCTACCGGTACGGTTTACAATATCCTTGATATTTTTACTGAGAAAGGATTAATTATAAAGGTTAAAACAGAGCTTGATTTTATGCGTTATGAGGCTGTACAAGAAAAACACCATCATTTGTATTCAATCGTATCGCAAAGAATTGAAGATTACTATGATAAGGATCTTGATTTGATACTTGAAAATTATTTCAGCAAAAAGCAAATTACAAATTTTGAAATAAAAGAGGTAAAACTTCAAATTATCGGAAAATTTAAATAAACTTCATATATCCAACCTTTTTTAAATAAATCGTGTTGAAAAAATGGAAGAAAATATTTACAACAATTTCAGACATAACCAATTCTAAAAATGAAGACAGCATGACTGGAGGGCCACAAGTCACGGTATTGCTTCAGGATTATGTTTTGCATGAAAAAATGACGCATTTTAACAGGGAACGTATTCCTGAAAGGGTTGTTCATGCAAAAGGAACCGGTGCATTTGGTGCTTTTAAATTAACGAACGATATAAGCAAATTTGCCCTTGCAAAGCTTTTTAGTAAAGTTGGGAATCTTAAAACATAATTTATTATTTAAAAAAGGGAACCTGATTCGCTACATAAACAGGATTCATAATTTACCAAACCTTTAAAAATTAAAAATATGAAAGAAAAAAGTATTGAATTGTTAAACAATGCATTAAGGGATGAACTGGCAGCAGTTCACCAATATATGTATTTTCATTTTCGTTGTGATGATCAGGGCTATGACTTGTTGGCCAACCTTTTTAAAAGAAATGCCATTGAAGAAATGATGCATGTTGAAAAACTTGCAGAACGTATTCTTTTTTTGAAAGGTGAGGTTGACATGAGAGTGGCTCAGGAAATTAAGCACATTCATGATGTTAAAAAAATGCTGGAATTAGCTCGGTCAATGGAGGAGGGGAGCGCACATGATTACAACTTATGGGCCAACGAGTGTGCTAAAAATGCAGATTCTGTATCCAAGAAAATATTTGAGGATCTGGTTGATGATGAAGAGCGCCATTTCGACCAATACGAAATGGAGATGGACAATCTGAAGAAATTCGGGGATAGTTATCTTGCACTGCAATCAATTGAGAGAAGTAAAATTACGGGAGGAAAACCAATTGACTAATTTATAAGTTACTATCGGTATGGAAGGCTTACAAGTAAAGGCGGGAAATAAATTGTGATCACAGCTTGATACGATTTGTTTTTCTGCACCAGGAAACCTTACAAGAAAAGAGTTCTTATAATTTTACTGAGGAAACGAATAAATTACTCACAAACATTTTAACAAGCATGCGTTTTACAAGTGTGCTTGTTTTTATTTTTGCACGGCAAAAGGGATTATCAGGAGTAAGGTCTTTTTTATAAAAAATTACTTGTTATTTCTTTTGCAGCCACCAGAATAAAGAAACAAAAAATGTTCCCTCTACATTATAAATCCTTATAATTGTTCCAATTTATTTTTTGGTTTTAAATTCCTGCTTTTGCAGAAATGACAAGAGGGGGAGCATGAAACTTTAGGTGCACAAATTTCCCGGGATTCTGCTTTTTATACCTACAAAGGTGGCGAAATTCGGGAATACCGAATTTTTTCGCCCAACAGTAGTAGGATTTGTTAATTCTGAATATCCCTATGTAAAGGATTATTCAAGTTCAATAGATAATTATGGTTTTAAGAATTCTTAAAGCCTGAACTAATAATATCCTTAACGGTACCAATTTCAATATAAGTTACACCTGCAGAGCGGCCAAAGTTGCCTGCGGCAATAACTACATTGTGTTTTTCCTTCAAAAGCTTATCGGCCAGCAGGACATTCAGGGCTTCTTGTATAAATTCATGTGATGTTTCCCTTGGCTCCATGTATCTGGCAAAAACTCCATAGGTAAGGGCGAGTTCCCGCATTACCCGTTTATTGTAGCAGAGGGCAAGAATAATTTTATTTCCTCTGTAAGCAGCAAGGCTTCTTATAGTTCTTCCCGACATAGAGTCGGCCAGAATGGCTTTTGCCCCTAAACGAACGGCGCCAATAACTGCCGATTTAATTAAAAATGCTGAAACCTCGTTATTTATAACCACGATTGGAATATCAAGCATTGATTCCTTGCTTTTTTCCACTTCTCTGGCAACTTTTGCCATGGTTTTTATAGATTCTATCGGGTAATCACCATATGCAGTTTCACCGCTAAGCATAATTGCATCTGCCTGGCTGTATATTGCATTGGCTATATCACTGACTTCGGCGCGCGTAGGTCTTGGATTTGTAATCATTGAATGCAACATTTGCGTTGCAATAATTACAGGCTTTCTGCGATCGATACATTTTTTTATCAACATCTTTTGAATTCCCGGAATTTTTTCATACGGAATTTCTATGGCCAGATCGCCACGGGCAACCATTACTCCATACGCGTGATCAAGTATTTCATCAATATTGTCAACTCCGCTCTGATTCTCAATCTTTGCAATAATCTTAATCTTACTGCCTTTTTGGTTTAGGATATCTTGAATTGCCAATACATCCTGCTTATTACGGACAAATGAATGTGCTATAAAATCCAATTTATGTTCAACTGCAAAATCAATGTATTCAATATCCTTTTCGCTCAGAGACGGAAGGTTTATGTATACGTTTGGCACATTTACACTCTTTTTGCCTTTTATAACTCCCTCATTGAGTACCTCGCAATATAAAACATCATCATCAGCCGAAACTGCTACAAGCTCAATGTCGCCGTCGTCAATCATTACTTTACTTCCCAGAGGAACATCCTTTGCAATATTTTTGTGCGAAACACAAATACCATCTGCGCTTGATGTGCAGTTTGGGTTTCCTATCAATTTCAATATCTGCCCCTTTTTAACATGTATGGGCTCGTTACAGGCAGTTGTGCGAATTTCGGGGCCTTTGGTGTCAAGCATAAGGGCTATCTTGTCAGAAACAGCCCGCACCGTTTTTACAACTCTTAAAGTATCCTGTGTTGACTGATGTGCTGTATTAAGCCTGGCCACATTCATTCCATTTTCGTAAAGTTCTCTTATAAACGCCTCGTCACATTTCCTGTCGGAAATAGTGGCAACAATTTTCGTGTTTTTCTTAATCATTTGAATATCCGTTAATTAGCTGATAATTAATAAATAAATTTAACGCAAATTTACAAAACACTAAGCAAGCACAACTAAAATAAGATTCAATCTTTTGAACTAACAGAAACATTATGTTAAATTGCATGAAAAATCCTCATGGCAGAGTGGGATACAGCTATAATTGAATTCAAATCGTACCTACAGTTAGAGAGGGCACTATCTGTAAATACTATTGATGCTTACCTTAATGATATTCGCAAGTTACAGGAATTTGTTGAAACAAAAATTTCCGGAAAAAAACCCAATACAATTGAAATTGGCGATTTAAAAAATTTTATTGAATGGATTAAAGAAAATGGTTTATTACCACGGTCACAATCCAGAATTTTATCAGGAGTCCGTTCGTTTTTCCGCTATCTGTTTCTCACTGATCAAATTAATAAAGATCCTTCGGAACTTATTAAAAGTCCGAAAATTGGCCGAAAACTTCCTGAGTTTCTATCAATTGAAGAAATTGACCGCATTGAGGCGGCTGTTGACCTTAGTAAGCCGGACGGCCACAGGAATAAAGCCATAATAGAAACCCTTTACAGTTGTGGGCTTAGGGTTTCGGAATTAATAAACCTGAGGTTGTCAAATCTATTTTTTGCACAGGGGTTTATTAAAATAATGGGAAAAGGAAGCAAAGAAAGACTGGTGCCAATTGGGGAAAAAGCGATCTGGGAAATTGACCTTTATCTTGAACAAAGAAAATTATTGCATAACATTCACCCTCAGGCCATGAATATTTTATTCCTTAACCGCAGAGGGAAAAAACTCACAAGGGTGATGATTTTTACTATAGTTAAAAATTTGGCCGAAAAAGCAGGCATAAAAAAAACAATCAGTCCGCATACATTCAGGCATTCATTTGCAAGCCATCTTGTTGAAGGGGGCGCTGACCTGCGCGCAGTACAGGAAATGCTTGGCCATGAAAGCATTATAACAACAGAAATTTACACTCACCTTGACAGGGAATATTTAAGAGAGGCCATCCTAAGTTACCATCCAAGGGCAGTTAAAAAAAAATAATAATGCAATTGTGAGGAACAAAATTAAAGTTCAAATCATTTAATAAATAGTAAGGAAACCAATCTTGGAATTCCGCCAATGTCACTTTCATCCCACCATTCATTAAGTTGCAGCAAACGGAGTCCACTTTTAGCTGCAGAATCAAGATAATCAGAAATATTGTGCGTATATACTTCCAGCGTTTCCGTTCCGTATCCGGTTTCAAACCGGGCTTTACTCCCGTTATATTGTTTGAACGGGTGTAATTCGCAAACAAAAAACATTCCTTTGTTTCTTAATTTATGATATGCCTGATTATATACAAAATCAATGTCGGATATATGTTCCAGAGTAAGGCTGCATGAATTCAAACAAATCGAGGTAATCGCTGGTGGTGGTCAGCACAATTTCACCCAGTCCTGCTCCACCCGGAAAGCCTGCAAGGGCAAGCAACTGCCGTGCTTTGTCGGGCTTGTAGTCATACCCTTTCACTTCCGTGGAAAAAGATGGCAGACCCTCGGGCACAAAACCATGTGTAGCAGGTGTTCCCAGTTTGTTTCTCAGGTAGCTCATCATTTTGGCGCGGTTAAACCCATAGTTGATGGCCTGCCTCACCTCACTGATCCTGAGCGGACTGCTTTTCACATTCGCCAGGGAGGTGTCAACCAGTATGCCAAGGTACTCGGTGTTCAGGTATGGAAAAGTAAACATGTTTATCCTGTCACTGTACTTTGGTTTCAGCTCCCCTCCCCTTGTGAGCAATTCGTCTTTGTAGGAGGCATGCACGCCGGAGATAAAATCAAGATTGCCCTTGATAAACTCAAGGAATTCCGATTGCCTGTCGTTGATAAAACTTACGGCTATGGCATCGAGGTAAGGCAAGGGAGCGAAATCCGCATCGGTTTCAAAATACTTCTCATTTTTCCGAAGCACAAGTTTTTCTCCCTCGCGCCATAGTTTGAAATAAAACGGACCGGTACCTACCGGGTTTCTTCTGAAGTCATTACCGTAATGCGCTACAATTTCCCGGGGTACCACGTAGCAGTATGGCATGGTTAAAATTCCTAAAAAAGGAGGAAAAGGATTTTTCAGGTGTACCGAAAACACCGAATCGTTTTCAGCTTTAAAACCCATGTTGGTTCCGGGTTTAGCGGTGTCTACCATGTTAAACACCCAGGCACCGGGGGATGCAATTTGCGGGTTGAGTATGCGCGACAGGCTGTATTCAAAATCCTGTGCATTCACTGCCCTGCCCTTTCCATCAGGAAAAATAAGATGATCATGGAAATACACATCCTTCCGCAGGTAAAAGCGGTACACCTTACCATCTTCTGAAATCTCCCAACTTTGCGCAATGGCAGGGATCACATGCAGACTGTCATCCAGTTGCACCAGTCCGTTAAACAGTTGCTGCACCGCCCATATGTTGTTTTGTGTGCGTGCAAAAGCCGGGTCGAGCGAAGAAATACCCTGGGAGGCGTTGTAGCGGAACACCGTTCTGGGATCGCTGCTGTCTTTTACAGAGCAGGCAGTGAAGAAAAGTGGAGCCAAAAGGCAAAAAAGGAAGGGAAAACGGACTTTCACTATTTTTTTCCTAAAAATAGTTTGTTTTGATGAAATGGGAAAGACTGTGAAGAAATAAAAAAACCGCAGAGAAAACGCTGCGGTTTTGAATGATATGAAATAATCAAGAATCTTTGTTTAATCCTTTAAGATGGTATGGCTCTCCCTGTCGTTGATTCTAATTATATAAACTCCTTCCGGCAAAAAGGATATATTCAATTTTACCGAAGTTTCCGAACCTGAAAAATTCCTTAAGACAACTGGTTTACCCATCTTGTCAAGTATCCTGACGTTATTAATACTTAACTCCATGAGTTTCTCAGGTGACTCTGAAAGTGTTCTTTCCTGAACAGCTATTGTAATTTCATCTCTGGCAGGGTTGGGGAACACAATATAGGCAGGGCCTATTCCCTCAACAACATAACCGGTGCGCCATAGCCACGGGCCCCATATCCCATCCCGCCCTATGCGCACACTTACATCAAAATTCAGTGGCATACCAGGTGCTGCTGATCCTGTAAGTACCGTGATTGTCTCGCTTCCGTTACCCTCAATTATAGTACCACCTCCTACCAGCCAATCAATTTCGTCACCAAATCCCGGATTCTGGTAGATAACCGTGAAAAAGTAGACGGAATTACTGCCAAACAACATGCCGTTGTTGGGAAATCCCCCAATATCAACAGGTTGGCCCGGGGGGCCAAGAATAGTTATGGTGTGACGGGGAAGTATTATCTGACCGCATGGACCGGTAATTTTTGCCTCAACCCAGCCTGTGCCACTGTTTTGTCCCGGTGCCCAAACTGAATACTGCGCTGTACCCTGTCCCCCGGAGTAGGACAAATTGGAACTGTGTCGCCAGAAGACAGTAACTCCCGGAGGCAGGTTATTTAGCGCAAATGTGCCTGAGGAGCCGCTGTAAATGTGGGTGGGGCCAGAGATTGTGGGGTTGCAAACTATTATAGTTTCTTTAATACTGCCCAATCCTTCAAATACTGCAGTAATGATTCCTTCATTAATACCTGTGGGAGTTACAACAACGGATGTATCTGTTTGATTTGACAAGCTATAATCTCCTGTAACACTCCAGATAACAGGTATGTGAGTTGGGTTTTTTAACCAAACAGTAGTCGGTCCACAAACTAAGGGAACCGTAAGGACTTTTACTCCATTCTTGTTTAAGGAGGGATCGCCCAAAAGATTATATGCTTTCATATAACGCTTTGTTCTGGTACGATTAATCCATGACCAAAAGCGGTGCCAATATCTTTTCATACCCAAATTAGTAATTGCGGCAATATGTTCTTTATCTATAAATGCATCACCAAAAATCTTTTTTTCAATAGCCTTGTCGCTATTTACCATTGTATTAACAGATGAACCAAAATACACCACTCCACCTTTTTGTGCTCGAATCCAATATTCACCAATTGAAGTTAGTGAATATGCAAAATTGCCAGTTTTACAAGCAAAAGAAAAAACAAATGGGTACAAATTATTAGTAGCTGATGTAATATTTGAATTATAGATGCTAAATGAACCTCCTGCAATATATGTAAAATGTCCATGTCCTGAGTAAATGTAATAAATAGGGTTATCGTTGATTGCGCTTACTGCCGAAGAAGTTGATGGTTGATAAAGCTTTTGGCTGTTAAACCCTTGTGGATTGAATGTATTCTTTATTACATAATCATGACCCTTTTCAAACTGCTTTTCCATCCAACCACTATTCCATCCTTCATGTGCACCAGCCAAAAATTTTGCTTTTTTTTCAAGCTGATGGAGATTCATTTCCATAAAGGTTGTTTTATAAATTATATTCTGAAGCTGGATATTGTTTGAAACAGAAAAACGACCTATGAAAACATCAGCAAAAAAATCGTCCCCAGCAAGTCTTGCATAGTGCAAGTCCGTTATTGTGATCGTTTTTTTCTTCCCCTGAAGGATTACCTCCAGATGCAGGAATATCCTCATGATCTCCAACTAATAGAACAAAGTCGGGCCTTGTTGATTCATTGTTGTATTGAGTTTGAATGTAGCTTTTTATTCCACTCGCAATTACTCCTGTAGTATTCGTGTTAACAACGTTTACTTCAAATCCAATATTTCTTTTATAGTTTGCAAAATTTGAGAGTGTACTCTCATAAATAGGTGCAGTGATAATTAGATATCTTCCAGCAAAATCTGTATAATGCTTTTGAACTATGTAATTGTCAAAAAAATCTGAAAGATAAGATTCTCTTACCTGAGAGGAGTATGCTGTTTTCCCACTTTTCAATTCTGAAATGGAGTAATCAATAGTGAATGTAGCCTGTGTAAGTATGGTAATCCTATTCAATTGAGGATTATATGTAAATGGAAATATTGAAAAACTTATTCCATCTTTATCAAATACAATAAAGGGTTCTGAAAGCTGATATGTAAAATCATATAAGGTTCCAATAGAATTGTAATAGCTATTATTTATCTGGAAATTGGGATTTTCTTCAAAATCTTCCTGTTTAAGGTTACAATCTGAGTTTCTATATTTGATGAGGTAATTTGAAAATCTGAAGAACCATGAGGAATCGATAAATCGATAGTTAGCTGTGGCAGTTGAGGATAGCCAATATCATCAATGATCCCAAAGTAGTCAATATCAATATACTTAAAGATTTCAGATATGCCGTAAGGTTCAAATTGGCTGGTATCTTTGATAGCATAAGCAGGTAAGTTGAAAGTTATTGTAATACTATTCTCTGACTGTAAAATACTTATAACACTCGAAGGGATTTTCTGTGCAATTCCAACTAAATTTAACCCTAGCAATAGTATTGTAAAAAATTTTCTTTTCATTGTTTTTATTTTGATTAATAATTTAGTCATTGGGGTCACAGTCTAATCAATTTTTACCCAATTACAATTGTGATTTTTATCCCAAAATTGTACAATACCCTTTGTCCTAATTACTAATACGTTATTATACCTATAGAACTCATCTTTCTTAAATAAAATAGTATCTCCAAACAATTTGTAATTCTCTTCCAAAAAAGGATCAACTCCATCAATACGATAATAAAAATCATCGCTTGAGGTTTTTTCATCAGATATAGTACATGAAATTATTGATACTTTTGTATCATTTGAAATATCTAAAGAACCACTTACTTCAATTAAATAAATTGAATCCATTTTAGTTTCAAAACCAGCATCTGCACCACAGGAGCATTTGCAATTCCAGCTAAAACTATAGCTGTCTGTAGCCCAGTAATTATTTACAAATAAAACCAGTGTATCGTTATTCTGATTTTCAAACCTAAGCTTCTCTCCTTTGGAATATGGGAAATAGTCCAACAGGCTTGGTGGAAAGGAAGGACAGTAGGTTTGCTTACAACCAGCAAAGCCAATTACTAACAAGACAATTATTAATGCTTTCATTGTTATATTGTTTATATTTATTGTACAAGTTCACTAAAAATATTTCAATATCAGACAAACTAGAAACAAATTTATTTAAACAAATATTATAACGCAAGTATTTCATCTTGTAAAGACCGAACAGAAATATATATTGGGACATATTACTGAA